>Ga0172381_10000798_pt1 | contig 39124 bp, 39 predicted proteins | sample Leawel6488metaG_FD_119754 | JGI IMG/M metagenome (GOLD analysis project Ga0172381, IMG submission 119754) | Leachate microbial communities from a municipal landfill in Southern Ontario, Canada - Leachate well 64-88 metaG | ecosystem: Engineered > Solid waste > Landfill > Unclassified | place... | reverse complement strand
CCCGCACACGTGTCAGGCCAAATTCAGATTTATTTTTTGCTTTTTATCGGGAATGAGTAACTTTTGATGAAAATGGATGACTGTCTATTTTGTGGAGAAAAACTTGGCGAGAATAGAAGAAAATTCTGTTCTCTGCAATGTAGAAATAGTTTTGTAGGCTTACAGAAAAACAAAATCGGCTCCCATAGGCATATTTGCGAAAAGTGCGGGAATGAATTTACCAACTGGGACAAATATTCAAAGTATTGCTCTCTGGAATGCTACGAAAATCGCAATATAAAAGAATCCCTTTCCGGCGGAGTAATACTTCGATGCACGAAATGCGGTAACTGGAAGCCGGCAGATAGTATCTATTTCCCCTGCGACAAGCAGAAACGCAGTGGATTTTCAAGTCATTGTAACGAATGCCACTCAATAAGATCAAAAAACTATCAGGCAACGGATCGCGCCAAAGAACTGAGACGCTTTCGCCGGCAAAGGCCGGACGTAAAAGAGAAAGAAAGGCAACGATGGAAGGGTTATCAGCCCATAGCGAACCATAGAGAGGCCATTCGTAGGAAGACAGACCCAAAATTCGCCCTTAAATCCAGAATGCGTTCTCTCATGTATGACGCGCTGAAGGGTAATAAGGGTGGTAAGCGATGGCAGGATATTGTCGGATATTCCGTTGACGATCTGCGGCGCCATATTGAGAAACAATTTAAGGCGGGGATGACGTGGGAACGGTTCCTGTCTGGAGAAATTCATATTGATCACAAGATACCAGTCGCAGTATTCAACTTTACAACTCCAGACGATATAGATTTTAAAAAATGCTTTGCGCTCAAAAATCTTCAGCCAATGTGGGCAGTATTAAATATTAGCAAGGGGGCAAAACTATATAAGCCGTTTCAGCCGTCCCTTGCTCTGGCAGTTTGATGGGTGTCCTTACTCCATCAAAACCGTGCCCAGGTCGGGGAAAGCGAAACGGCCATTGCGGAACGCTCATAGAATATCGGGAAAGGTATTGTTCGGTTTGTCTCGGATACGCGATAGCCGAAAATAGAGAATATGACAAACAACGTGATCAATCTGAAGGGCGTAAACTCATCCATAGTGCTTTATGGCGAAAGGTCCGCACTGCAAAGTTGGCTCATGATCCCTTATGCGAACGGCACCTTGCCAGCGACCGGGTAGTAGTTGCTGTGTTGGTCCATCATAAAGACCATGATGAATTGAATTGGGCGGACGAAAACCTTGAATCGTTATGCAACGATTGTCATGAAGAAGAGCATGGGCCGGACAGATTTAAAAGGAGGGTGTAGGCCATGGGCGGCGCAAGAATAGGGGCCGGAAGAAAAGTAATCCCTATAGGTATAAAAAAAGCAAAAGGGACTTATCGAAAGACGCGGGAAAAGGAAGTTCCCCTGCCATCAAAAGAAAAACCGATCCCCCCGACATGGTTAAATAAACGATCAAAGCAGATATTTCAACATATGGTGAAGCGCCTTGATGAAATCGGCCTTGCCTCCAGAACTTACACGGAGGGAATAGCGTTGTTGGCTTGTCGGATGGAAGAGGTAGAACGTTTTGATAAAATGCTGAATGATGATGCGGGAACAAATGGCTACATTTATAAATCAACAAACTCATATGGCGATGATGTGCTTAAGGAACATCCGGCGGTGAAACTTCGAGAGAAGGCGGCACGGCATGTCCATGCGTTACTTGTAGAATTTGGGCTCACTGGCGCCTCCGCTCAAAAAGTTGGCGCAAAGAAGAAGGAAAAAGACCAAAATCAATTTGATGACTTTTAGCCTATGACCTATAGTGAAGTGGCATTAAAATATTGTGAAGATGTAGTTTCTGGAGCCATTTCAGCATGTCAATTAGTTTTTTTTGCCTGCCAGCGGCATCTTAACGATCTTGGAAAACAATCCGATCCAAATTACCCTTATGAGTTTAATCCGCCGTTCAAGGACAATAAACAAAAGAAAAGGCCCGCAACGTGGGGTCCGGCAGATCGCCGCTGCGCTTTCTCTGAATTATTCCCGCATGTAAAAGGAAAATGGTCCGGTGATAAGCTGAAGTTACAACCGCACCAAGTATTCATAGAGTGCTGTTTATGGGGGTGGGTTAAAAAGAAAAATGGGAAAAGGCGTTTTAGTGTCGCATACATAGAAATTCCAAGAAAGAACGGGAAATCGATGACCGCCGCCACCGCCGGCCTATATATGCTGACCGCTGATGGGGAAAAGGGTGCCGAAATCTATTCCGGCGCCTCCACGGAGAAGCAGGCACTTGAGGTATTTCGCCCGGCATGGCAGATGGTTAATAAAATGTCTGACTTCCGTAATAAATTCGGGATATCTCTTTCCGGGACTCCCAAAAATCCAACAAGCATTTATCGTCTCGAAGATATGTCCAGGTTTGAGCTTGTTGTTGGAAACCCGCCGGATGGCGCAAGCCCCCATTGTGCAATAATTGATGAATACCATGAACATCGAACGAGTGATCAATATGATACTATGGATACCGGGATGGGGGCAAGGCAGCAACCCCTGATGTTCGTGATAACAACTGCCGGGACAGATACATCGTCGCCGTGTTATGAAATGCATATGAGGGCGGTCAAGGTTCTCAACGGGACGATTCATGATGACGCCTTCTTTACCATTATTTATACCGTTGACCAAGATGATGACTTTAAAGATTTTAAAGTATGGGAAAAGGCTAATCCAAATTACCTTATCTCAATCGAAGAGGATTATCTTTACCGTAAATATACGGAAACAATGACCGATGCCTCAAAGCAGAATATTAATCTCTGCAAACACCTAAATATATGGAGCAACGCCGGTGTAGCATGGATGAATATGGTTAAGTGGTCTGCATGTTTGGATGAATCGTTAAATTTGAACGACTTTAAAGGGGTTCCCTGTTACGCCGCCCTTGATTTGGCAAGCAAGATCGATATTTGTGCGCTTACTCTTCTGTTTGATACAGAAAAAGGCTTTGTTATCTTTTCTAAGTATTATCTTCCCGAAGAAACTGTCAATCTTCCAGGAAACGAGCATTACGTGAAGTGGGTAAAGGAAGGATATATTACAGCGACACCTGGGGCGCGTACCGACTTTCTATATATCGAAAATGACCTTAAGGATATTAACGCCAACCATCCAATAATTGAATTGGCATATGACCCGCGTGAGTCTACATATCTCATCAACAACGTCATGGAATGGATAGGATCGCAGTGGATCGACGGGAAAGAAATTAGCCGTTGCGTGGAGATAAATCAAGGCCCTTCCATGATGTCAGAACCCATGAAGGAATTGGAGGCGAAGATCTATTCGCAGACGATTTGGCAAGATGGTAATCCGGTAACTACATGGATGATGGGGAACGTCGTAAAAAAGCAGGGTCGTACAACGGGTCCGGTGAAGTATTACTATCCAACGCGGCAATCAGACAAAGACAAGATCGATGGCCCCGTAACGATCATAATGGCCGTTGCAAGAGCGATGCTTGGCGGTGGTCAAATAGGGTCCGCTTACGACGGCCTTACATATGAGGAAATGAAGGAGAAAATGACCCTATGACCTCCCCAAAATCCGACTGCTACCGCCTGATCCAGCAGATCGCCGTCAAGCGTGATCCGAAGTGTATCATTTGTGGAGCCCCTTCGACCGTCGGGCACCATCTTTTTAAGCGGTCCCGGATGGCGACGGCATTTCTCCCGGAGGCTGTTCGCGGGTTGTGTCATTATGACCATGCGCGGGCTCATACCCATAGGAAGTGGTTTACAATTTTCATGGTCGGCTTGATCGGTGATCGTTATTACGAGCTTGAACGGCTTTCCAATACGGTCGTGAAGGTGGATTTTAAGGCGAAACGGGATGAGCTGAGGGGAATACTTAATGAGCTTGAGAACAGGGAAGTCACCTATTGTCGTATTTCATTGCCGGCATGTGGAGTAGATGGTTTTATTAAATTGCATAATGATTATTAAAAGAAAGGAGCCTTATGGACGTCGAATCGGTAAAGAAGAAAATTGTTGAATGCCAGGCGAAAATCGAAGAGATTCTTGATGAATTTCAGAAAGAAACGGGGTGTTTTGTAAATGCGGTCGATGTCGAGCCGTATTACAAACCTGAGAGTTTTGGTTTGGAGACGGTGGTTGTGGTAAGGCTTGATGTCCGCTTTCAGATGGGCCGATAACCCGTCTTTGGATCAAAGAAAGGATTGATCATGGACAGATTAACAGTAAAAACGGAGGTCGATGGTAAACCACTTTGCGCGACGGGCCTTCCCGAATATTCCGATTGGCATTGTGAGTTATTCGGGATGAGCGACGGGTTTATCTTGACGCCATTGAAGGGACAGGAACCAAACTTCTTCTGGCGCTGGATGCAATATCTCTGCTTCGGGAATAGATGGAGGAGGGGCGGCCATGGAGTTTGAGAAATGGTGGAACGGTGAAGGTAGGTGGATGAATGACGCCGGATGCCCTGCATATATAATAGCGGGTGCTGCATGGCACGTGGCTTCACATGAATATGACGAAATAAGAATGATTACCGAACCCCTTACTCCTGAAAAAATATCCGAAATAAAAGGGAAATTCAATGGTCTATATGCTTACCGACCACCCGAATCCATGATACTCGTTCCCCTTGCGAGATATCTCTTGAGGCTGGTGGGATATGAAATGGTGGTAAAAAAATGAGAGTCAAGCGATACGATATAAACGTTTCGATACTGAATTCATTCTTTCAGGCTGGCCGGCGCGATATGGAGGTTATACATAATCCTCTTCCTGATGATGCCGAACTTGTAAAGATTTACGTTGACCCGAAGATGATAACGCCCGGCATCGTCACCCTATTTTATACGAGCATATCATTTCCGGAAATCACCGAGGGTAGTATTCCAGAGGCGGAGAGGTCACTACAAGTTCGGACATATAACCATATCCCGAGGATCAAAGAAGCAATCCGTGATTACCATTATGCCCTTGATTGCCGTGAACATGGCACTGTTGCGGCCCAAAACGCCATTAATCGTATAATGAATATTCTTGAAATGCCATGGTTACAGGGCGAGGAAAAGAAACGGAGGGAAGCATGACCGACAAACTTAATACCTTATTGGAAAACATTGAATCCGTGAAGAAGTTGGACATCAAGGACGGTGACGTGCTGGTGTTCAAGACAAAAGAATTATGGCGAAGGGATATACACGAGGCAATAAGGCAAGTTCTCAAAGAGCGGTTCAGGGAATACGGATTCGACATCAACGTGCTTACCTTGGATTGCGGCATGGATATCGAAGTGCTGAGAAAGGCAGACTTATGAGCGATGCCCCTCCCATACTTGTTTCCGATACCCCAATAGATATTTCAAAAGAATGGCATGTAAGGACGCCCGATTTTTTAATGCACCTTTTAGGTGAAACAGACGATGAATGGTATCGGTTTAAAGTGGTTACGAATAAATGTTATGTCGGTGGACAGCGATATCAAGTATATACCCTTACAAAAGAATTAATTTCCGAACCAGAAAGTAAACTTATCGGAGTCTTGAGTGAAATGATGCAGTCCGACATTGATTATCTGATAGCGAACGGAGATCTGAAGGAGAAAGGAGAACAATGAACGACATCCAGTTAGATCAGATTATCAACGATATTCCCGATAAGAAATTATTGCTTCCCCGAGAGGTAAGGCCAATTCTCCGCATATCCCTGGCGACCGTCTATCGATGGTGTGATATAGGTATTCTGAAGTCAATCAAGATACGCGGTACGCGGCGAATCTCAAAAGAATCAGTCATCGAACGCCTAAAAGATGCTGAAGTATAAATTTTCTCATTTAAATCACCCTTCTTAGACTTAAATCTTTTTTTATCCCATAATCCCACCAGATAGTCAAACATCGTTTATCGATTTTGAAACGAGAGCAACTTGGATAAGGTTATGTAGTGGAAATCATGAAAAGATTTTCAACTCGCATTTCAACCTGGGCCGGGAAAGTGAAATCTGTCATCGGCGTCCGGGGATTTCTCGCTTGGATTAAAGATGCCTTCGATATTCGTGATTTCCTCGTTATTGGCGGGCTTTCAATGCTCGGTTACGGCATTTACATTATCAGCCCTCCGATAGCATTCATTGTTTGTGGGTCAATCATCTTTTTAATTGGTATCGTTACATGGATTATGCCGGGCATATGGGCGCGGAGGATCAACGGGTGAGCTTTATCGGCGCCATCGACAAAAGTATGATTAAGGCGGCCACGAATTACGGCCCGCTGGATGATCGATCATATTATCCGGGCGGCTCTTTTTATGGCGGATATAGTCCCGCATCATCCGGTATCGCGGTAAGTTCGGAAACGGCCATGCGGCTTATCACGGTGCAGAACTGTGTTCGTCAGCGGGCGATGACGATATCTCAGCTCCCATGCCATATTATGGAAAAATCCGGTAAAACAATAACCAGAGCGGAGGACTTTTACCTCTATGAAAAGCTGCATGACCAACCTAATTCATGGATGACCGCTTCTACTTTTTGGGGAATGCTCGAAGCGCATATCTGCCTTTATGGCAACTTTTATGTATTTAAACTCGGGCTTTCAGATCGACCAATTTTAGAGCTTGTTCCGCTATCTGCCGGCGTTGTCCAAAAAGTAACGCAAAATGAAGATTATTCAATCAGTTATGAAGTAAGGTTGCGCAATGGACAGACAGGAACATATGGACAAGACAAAATTTGGCATATTCGTGGGTTAACATTAAATGGTCTTACGGGGATGAATCCCATTGAGGCTGCCCGTGAAACGATTGGGATTGGAATGGCCGGTGATAGATTTATCGGTCAATACTTCGGAAAGGGGCTTCATCCAAGTGCCGTTATAAAACATCCTCTATCATTGAATGCTACAACCCATGCCAATATGAGGGCCGCATTGAAGGAAAAATATGCGACATTGGCAAATTCTTTCGATTTCATGCTTTTGGATGAAAATATGACCATCGAATTTCCTCAGATAAAACTTGTCGATGCGCAATACCTGGAATTGATGAAGATGAACGAAGCACAGATATGCGGCATGTTCAGGGTTCCATTAATGCTGATACAAAGCGGCGACAAGACTCCCACATTTGCATCGGCAGAACAATTCGACATCAACTATGTTAAGCACGGAGTCGCCCCCGATTGTGTGAATTATGAAAAATCCATTCGGCATGGCCTTTTGACGGACCCTGAAAAGAAAAAATATTATGCAAAGTTCAATCTTAACAGCCTTTTGCGAGGAGATTTCAAGACTCGCATGGAGGGCTATGCAATAGGAATTGACAAGGAGATATTTAATCCGAACGAGATCCGCGAATTAGAAGAATATAACTCATATGAAGGTGGCGAGCGTTATGCCACGCGCACCTCAACGACTAAAGAAACGACGGGAAATAACAAGGAGGGAGCCGGAAAATGAAACCAATCCTTCTTGTCGATGGGGAAAAGAAATGTTCTAAATGTGGATTTGAAAAAATACTGAATGATTTTTACGTTGATAGACGTCATTTAGATGGGCATCAATCCGTTTGTAAGGAATGTTCATGCGAGGCTTCAAAGAAATGGCAGAGGGAACACCGGGATAAATTTAAAGAATATAACAAACAATGGCGCATTGATAATTCTGAATATAATAAAGCACGTCTCAAGAAATGGAATGAAGAAAACAAGGATCACGTATCTGAATACAGAGAATTATATGGGTCGCGTCGCACCGAACTCCAGAAGTTGTACTATGAAACAAATAAAGAAAGGGTGCTGGGATATGGCCGAATGTGGCGGAAAGAGAACATCGAAAAGACCCGTGCTATCGGGAGAAAAGCAGCCAGAAAACGGTTAAGCACCGTGAAGGGCCGAGTACATAATGCGATGGCTTGCAGAATACGCGAAGCATTGAAGGGAGATAAGTCTGGTAGAAGTTGGGAGTCACTTGTCGGTTATACCGTAGGCCAGTTAAGGAAACATCTCGGGAAGCAATTTAAGAACGGCATGACATGGGAAAACTATGGGTCATATTGGCAGATAGATCACAAAATCCCCGTTGCCGCCTTCAATTTTAATTCACCAGGAGACATTGATTTTCAAAGATGTTGGGCGTTAAGCAACCTTCAACCATTGGAAAGCACGACAAATAGAAGCAAGGGCGCAAAGCTCGACAGGCCGTTTCAGCCAGCCCTTGCTATCGCAGTGGGGTGGTAAAAATGAACCTTTCATATAGAAACGAACATAATGCGCGGTTTATCGCGGCCCTTTACAACAAGCCTCTTGACAAACCGGATTGGTACAAGATCGAAAACGTATCCGATGATGAAACGCAAGTCCTTTTATACGATTATATCGGATGGCCCTTCAACAGTGCTGAAGAGTTTGTAAAAATGTTAGCGGAAATAAAACAACCGAAAGTCACGATACGGATCAATTCTTTAGGCGGTGATGTATGGGACGCAAATGCCATATTCAATGCGATCAAGGCGCACCCGTCAAAACCCATTACGAGAATTGAATCTCTTGCGGCCTCCGCTGCATCCTATATCGCCGTCGCCGGGTACAAAAAGCAGGCCTATAAAAATACCATGCTTATGATTCATGAGCCGATGACGGGGCTTTACGGCAACCAATATGAATTTCGTGAAGTGGCCGACATCCTGGAGCAAATCAGCGGAAACATGATTGATATGTACGCTGACAACACGAATATCGGCAAACGTGAAATCAAGGACATGTTGAAGGTTGAAACATGGATGACGGCGAAGGCGGCCAAAGAGAAAGGTTTCGTTGATGAGATTATTGAAGCTGGCAAACCTGTGAAGGCGGAATTTGATCTTTCCATCTTTGCTACGTTGCCGGATGAATTAATGGAGGAAGAAAAAGGAAAGGTTTTTACCGGATTCGATGTTGAAAGAATCCTTCACGATGCAAAGGCTCCCAAGGGATTCGCTAAGGCGGTAGCGGCGGCATGTCGCGCAGCCGGGTTGTTTGATCGGCGTCAGGCTGACAATGACCATAAAGACGAAAGCGAAGGGGCGACGGACCAGGAGGCCGCAAAAAATCGGGAAATGTTTGATGAGGTAGCGGCACAGATCAGGAGCGGATTTGAAATACTAAATTGTAATTAAAAATTAAGGGTTCTCTCCGAGATCGACGGGTCAGAGGGGGACGATAGAAAGAAAGAATTAGGGCGGCTTGCTGGGGCCAGCACTTCAGCACCGCCCTTTTTCTTTGCCCAATGACCAAAGGAGGGTCAAGGAAAATGGACGAAGAAATTAAAAAAGTAATCGAAGACTTCAATAAGAGTCTTGCAACATTCAAGGCGGAAAACGACACGCGCATGAAGCAGATCGAAGCCAAGGGCCACGAAGATCCGCTCTTGAAAGAGGAAGTCAAAAAAATAGCTGATGACGTTGCGAAATTCGCAACCCTCAGGGCCCAGATGGAATCCATCGAAACGGCTTTGGCAAAGATGCAGGCTCCCGGTGGCGGGATGGACGAAGGCAAGAAAAAATCTGTTTATGCCAACATCGGCGAACAGCTTCTCGATGTGGCTGCGGCAGTCAACCCGGACCTGAGTGAATCGAGACGGGCGGAAGCGATTTCAAGACTCGGCAAGGTACGCGCTGACGCGGCTTCAGGCGCAAATGAATTGATCCCTTCCGAGGGCGGGTTTCTCGTGGAGACAGATAAAGGCTCGATGCTGAATAAAGGGACTGTCGCAACGGGGCTTCTTTCACAACGCTGTTTTGAGGTGCCCTGTTCGGCAAATAGCAACCGTCTTGAACTTCAGTTGGTCGATGAGACCAGTAGGGCTACGGGCTCTCGATTCGGTGGAATTCAGGTCTATATGAAAGCTGAAGCCGATACCGTAACAGCAACCAAACCGAAGTATCGTCTTGGCGAATGGAAACTCAAAGATTGTATGGGGATTTTCCAGGCCACGGGAGACCTCATGAAAGATGCTCCTCAAATGGCTGCGGTTGTCAACAAGTGGTTTCCGATGGAGTTCGGATTCAAGGTTGATGATGAAATCGTAAACGGCGTGGGCGCGGGTCACGCATCCGGTATCATCCCCGCCGCTTGTACTGTTACGCAAGCCGTTGAAACCGGACAGACCAGATCAACTGCCGGACAGGAGATTTTGTATGCAAATATCGCTCACATGTACTCACGCCTGCTTTCGTCCAGTGATGCGAATGCAATTTGGTTCATCAACCGCGCCCTTCTGCCCTACATCATGTTGATGACCCTTCCGGGCGGAACTTCATCAACTCCTGTGTTCTTGCCCCCCAATGGTGCTGCCGGCCAGCCCTATATGACCCTTTTGGGCAAGCCTATTATCCCGATTGAGCAGTGCCAGGCTCCGAAGACTGCCGGCGATATCATTCTTGCCGACCTGAACGAATATCTCTTGCTGACCAAGGGCGGAATTGACGCGCAGGCATCCATCCACGTTCGTTTCGTTTACGACGAAATGACCTACAGATGGATATATCGGTTTGATGGCGGCCCGATCAGAAACAAGCCATTGACCCCCTACAAAGGTGGTGCAACGGCGACGCAGGCGCCGTTTGTTATTCTGGCGGCAAGTTAATCACTGATGAAACGGGGAGGAAATCCTCCCCGCCAACAAAAATAAGGAGGAAATAAAATGTTTTCACAAACTGCAAAATTAGTTCCGGTGGCGAAAGAGATTGATCTTTCCAGCACCGTATATACCGATTCCATTTACGCAAAGGATGTCCTGAAGGTGACGTTCTGTTTCATCCTGAATACTCTCAGCGGAGCTTCATCTGTTCTGACCGTCAATAGCGGTGTTTCTGATGCTGCTTGCACAACGGCGATGAGATTTAATTATGCTTTCGGCGGGGCTGCATTAGGTACGGCAACGGCTGGTAGTACGACATCATGCGATGTCCTTGCGGCGCTGACAAGCGCATCCACGCTGACCCTCACCTATGGGTCTTACAGCAATTACATGCTGGTCGTGGAAGTTGATATCGCTGATATGGATTCAGCCAATGACCACGATTGGCTGACATGCAAGTTTACGACGACATCAAGCGTTGTGGGAACCGTTAGCGGATTCGCTATTTGCGAATACCGTTATCCGGGTGCCACTTCAGATACCGTTCTGGCTGCGTAACTGACTTACCGGGGCTGGTTTCAGCCAGCCCCTTTAATAAGGGGAACCGCTCCTTATTTATAAAACCAAGCGAAATGCAAGGTACGGATTTAGGAGGCTATTATGCCAGTGACAAACATTTCAAGTAATTGGGTAAGCGGAAACCTCGTTTTTTACGAGACAGGTGTTGGGCAGAGCGTGACGGGCGATGTCCTGACTATTGGGACATCATCCGTTATCGTTGGGAACACAGGGCAAGATGTTGATTTCAAGGTTTTCATGGGTGCCTCTGACACCTATGTGCTTTTTGACGTAGGCAACAAGAAAGTCACCTTTGCCAAAGTCGATGTCGAGATCGACGGCGATCTTACCCTTGACCTGGAAGATCTTCAGATTGGCGATGATCAGTATTTGCAGTTCGGCGACGCAACGGGCGGTGACGTTTATATGTCCTGGATCAGTGCCACTTCGATCCTCACCATCCTTCCTACTACCGATGACACCGGGGCGATTCACATCGGCAATGGGACAAAGGACATCGATTTTAAGGTGTTCCTCGGGGCCGCTGATACCTCAGCCCTGTTTGATGTCGGTAATACGAGTCTGACGCTTGCAAAGGTCAACCTCACTTTCTCGACGGCGCTGGATATCATCACCGCCGCGAATACCGCCGTTGCCCTGGAATTCTATGACGCGACAACGAAATATGTCGCCATCGACACACGCAATACCGTTGCGGCTGATATGCTGACCGTTACGGGAATTCCGGCGACTATTGCGGGCGCTTCGGGAACGACCCGGAGAATGCTCAACATCGTTCCCGGCACCACGACCTTGACGGGCTCAACCGGCGTCACGAACATGAGCGGTATCGACGCCTATTTCACGGCTCCTACCCTGACTGATTCAAGCGCGATCACGGTTGCCAAAGCATCGACGGTCTGCATTGCTGGTGTCCCGGCTGCCGGCGGGTCTGTGACGATTACCTCGGCCCTGGCCCTGGAAGTTTTAGGGGCGACCAACTTCGGCGTTGATGCTGCGGGCGTGGATGTTACGCTCTTTGGTGCCGTGACGGGTTACAAAGTTTGGTTCGATGCGAATGGCGACACCAACGGGGCCGTCTTCTTCGGGGCGGACACCAAGGGAATTATGACCACTTGGTACGGCGATACAACCGCCTACCTGGTCAAGTTTGATCCTTCCGGAGATACGAATGGAGCATGGTATTTCGGTGCGGATACGAAGGGCATTCAGGTCAACTTCTATGGAGATGTTACGGGATGCGGAGCGTTTTGGGACCCGACCACGGATACCAATGGAACATGGACATTTGGCGGTTCAGGCGGTTCTAAAGGGAACGATGTTGTTGCCTATGGAGCCACGAACGGTAATTACATGAAGTGGGATCAGTCAGCCAACAGCTTGCTCTTAACCGGAACCTCCACTGTTCTCTCGGTAGCCGGAACCACGGAATCCTCCAGCACTACCACAGGCGCACTTATTGTCACTGGTGGTATCGGATTTGGTGGCGATATGTACGTTGGCGATGACATCTTTATGGTAGCGGATGGTGTTATCAACTTTGGTGCTGGCGATGTCACTATCACAGGTGGGACTAACACGCTTGCATTTGCCGGAGCATCAGAGGGCGTTACGTTTGACGGAAAAACTGTCGTAACGGTTGCATCGCTCAATGCCACAACTGGACGTACCGCCAAGTTTGACGGAACAGTATTAACACCCAACTTTGGTGATGGCTATGGAGCGATTGAGTGTAATCTCAATATCGGCACAGGCGCGGTTGCCGGTTTTGTTGCAGGAGCGTCTTCGTGGATTAATCTTGCCGCTACAACCACGTTCTCCGCTGGCGGCGCATTGTCACCTCTCGATGTCGGTGTCTGGTGTCCTACGGGTGCTACGTTGACTAACTCCAAGATGATTATGGGTCTGAAAATGTCCTGTGTCATTGATGATGGAGCCAACCCCGGAGAGTTATACCTGTTCAATACCAATATTTTCTCAAATGCGACCACTGCATTGTTTGACATCAATACGATTGTTGACTTTGCGGCCACAGCATCGGCTGCCTCTTCAGGGGCCTACAAGGTTCCGTTCCTGAAAGAACGAAGCACGGGGACAGTTTGGTACATGAACATCTACACTTCATAACCATAACAGGCTTTGGAGGGTGTGCCTTAAACACCCTCCCCCGGAGGGGATCATGGGAATCAGAGTTAAGATCAGGAAGAAAGGGGATGGCGAAGCGGCAGAAGATCGAATCGTCAGTAAATTTTTATCGGGTGTCAAGGGCAAGGTGATCCTTAAAACTCCCTTTGGGAGCAAGGAAGTCAAGGCCGTTGCACCAGAAAACTAACCAAAGAAAGGGGAAAGTTAAAGATGGGAGAAGAAGTAAAAGGGGAAATGGTTTTAAACGGGGTGATTTTTACGACAAAGGAACCTTTGGCGGCATTGCTCAAGGAAAAATTCCCAGTCACCGCGAGTCTCGAATTGATCAAATTGGGCAAGTCCCATGCGGCGAAATTTCAGATCATTGAAGAGGTAAGAAACACGCTCATCCAGAAGTACGGCGATGAAATGCCCAATGGCGGCATTGGTTTGGTCGGCCCGAATGATCCCGATGGCCGGAAAATGTCTCAGAATTGGACGCCTTTCGTAAAGGAACTCAATGAATTATTCAGCCAGGAATCTGAACTCGTCTTTACGAAAGTGAAGCTCCCCAAAATGGTGACGGTAAGGTGCGATAAATGCCGCCATGTGATCGAGACTCCGCTTGAAATTGAACCGGCCTCCCTGATGGCCCTTGAGCCGTTTGTGGAATTTATTTAACCCCTTCCTCGGCGTGGGCGGTCCATCTGACGCCTACGCCTTAACATGAGGACATAGACATGAAAAAGTTCATATTCTCACTGGCTATCATGCTGATGGCCTCAAATCTTTACGCGGCCATGACCTGCGTTGAGACGGTTGCTACTTATACAGGTGGTGCCGTTTGGGTTCAACTCGTCTGTACGGGGGCGACAGCCGACAATGGGAGCGATGACGTAAGTTTATCCAGCGATGCGATGGCCCTGATTGCCGGTAAATATTACCTCTATGGAGTCTTTGCGAGGCCGACGGCAGGCGGGACCGCTCCCGATGCGGCCAATGTGTTCATTTTGGACAAGACAACGGGTGAAGACTACTTGGGCAGCGCCGATGCGGGAACCACGGCGAATAAGGGGGCCAATCTCGTACATGCGACTCTTCCGAAGTCAACGGCCCCCTATAGTTACCAAATGTCGAGCTGGTGGTACTTCCCAATCAAGGCCGACATCAAAGTTAGGGTAACGGCCCAGGCCACAGTTGGCGGTAACTTTACAATCGACTTGAATTTCCAGAGATAATGAAAACAGGCATAGCGAAGCAAAAAGAGGCGGACAAGAAGGCCAAGAGACAGAGAAGGAAGAAGAAGAAAAGGGCTAAGGCATGAACATCCAGGTCTACACAGCGCCGACATTGGCGGTCCTGACCCGCAGCGAATTAGAATTGCATTTGAGGCTGGATTCAGTCTCTTTCGATGATTCGCTGACGACTACACAGAGCCTTGACTTTGCTTCTCATGCCGTGGCGGACAACTATACGACACATGTTGGGACCGGCGTAAATGTCGCTGGAAAGCTGGTTGAGGTCGTTATCCATGCCGGGACAAACGGCGCCACGGGCACGAATGATACGAAGATTCAGGAGTCGGATGACAACGCGACATGGACCGACTGGACGGGTGGGGCATTCACACAGATCACGACGGCCAACGATAACCAGGACCATAAAAAGCAGTACACCGGGGCTAAGACCTATATCCGTACAGCATCAAAGGTGTTGCTTGCCGCCTGTATTTTCGGCACTTCGATTGTATCACAAAGCCCCGAATCCATTGACGATGATAATCTCGATGACGCCATCGGTGACGGGACGGAAACAGTACAAATTATTACCCGGAGGCAGCTTTTGACAGCGACTTACGATTACTACCTCCAAAAGTTTCCGAGCGACGATTTCATAAAGCTGCCTTACGGGAACCTCGCAACCGTGACATCGGTTTCTTATACGGACTCCGACGGGACAGTGACAACGATGACCGTCACGACTGATTATCTTGTCGAGACGAACGGAGAGGGGATCGGGAGGATCGTACTTCCATACGAAGGTACATGGCCGACCGCAACGCTTTATCCGTCGAACCCGATCAAGATCAGGTACACATGCGGCTGGACGGCGGCGGCGTCAATACCCAAACCGTTGAAGCGGGCCGTCAAGTTGGCAGCGGAAGATTCATATTATCACTTTGACCGGCATGACATTTTAAAAGAGGCGATTCAAAACCTTTGCGCCAGTTATAGGGTGTGGGATGAGTTTGAATAACGCGACATACGGCACACGCAGGCCGACGAGCCCGAGCGAACTTGATCAGAGGATCACGCTGCAATATGCCGTCAAGACAGCGAACGGCAAGGGCGGGTTTACAACGACATGGGCCACCCATGCGACGGTTTGGGCGAAGCATTGGACCGTATCTTCAAACGAGGGTGATGCAGGATTGAACAGGATTGACAAATTTAAGATTCGCAACAGAAAGCTCATGCGGGTTGACTGGAGGATTTTGTGGAAGGGTCGTTATTTTGACATTGCGAGTATAGACCCTGATGATCGTAACGAGTTTATTTTTCTCATTGCAAAAGAGGTGACGGCATAATGTCCGACTCCAAAATCATACCGAATTTCAAAACGGCCCTGATGACGAAATTCACCGCTGTTGATGGAGTCGGGAGCCATAACACCTTTTATACAGCCATTCAGGGGCGGCTTTACGAGGGAAGGGCGCAAGGGACGGATTATCCTTATTCGGTTTATGAGATTATCGACCAAACGCCGGACAAGACGTTTTCGGATGATTACCGAAACTTGCTTATCCAGTTCTCCCATTATTCGGATGACCGCTATGATTCGTCGGAATGTGACCTCATAAATGCATATTGCAATGACCTATTTGACGAGTGCGCGGCATTCAGTATTACCGGCGCGACGTTGTTGTGGATGAGGTTGACGACCTCACCCGGCGCAAAGCCGGAAATGGACACGAAGCCAGACGGAACGGAAAGCGGGTGGGTGGCGTTCACGGATTTTGAAGCAGATGTAAAAATGACCTAAGAAAGGAAAGTCATGGAAAAAGCATTATCAGAAATTAGCCGCGAAGAGTGGGTAAAGTTTCGATGGGTCGAGGTTGCGCCGGTCATGGGCGACGATTCAGGAGAAAGGACGTTTGAGACTCGCGGCAAGCGGACCCCTGACGAAGCGTACCAGGCGATGATGGAATGGGACGAAACGGCGGAAGAGCGCGGATTAGGGGGATAGGGATGAAAGACATATACGAAAAACTTGATCCTTTTGAATTTAATTCAAATCCCGACGATGCAGTACGGCGAGACAAGATAATCGCGTCCTTGGGCGGGAAGAGGTTCAAGCGGGCGTTGGATATCGGGTGTGGCGAAGGCTTCATATCCAAGCATCTGTCCGCTGACGAAATATATGGCTATGACCCGTCGCAAATCGCTTTGTCACGTCTTCCAGACAACGTGAAGCCCCTGAAGAGGGATGAAATCAGCGGTGACTATGATCTTGTTGTTGTGGCGGGCCTACTAAATAATACGGGCGATTGCAATGATGTTGAGGATGTTATCAGAATCATCAATAAACACGCTTCTGAGACCATTCTTTTGTGTCATCGGAAAGAACTGGAAATTACGGAGGCCGTCGAAAAGATCAGATCGCGGGAAACAAAAATGATACCGTTCCCCTATGTGAACCGGGACGGAAAATGGACGCAACAAATCAAGCTGTTCACCGTGGATACCTATGTTTTCCACAATATCGGGCAGACCAAGAACCTCAACTACCATACTGTGGAACAGGTCGATAAATGTAAGGGCCGTCTGACGTTCGATGGCGTCTATCTGAATGTTTACGAAAACAGGGAACTTTTGAGGGATCGTCACGTTATCCTTTATTTCATGGGTGATTACCTCGGCAAGGATAACTCTTTCGACAAGAAAATGCCCCTTGAGCGGCTGTGCGACATGGATCAATTAAGGGAAATGGAGGCCATGGGTTGCGTTCTCGGATGGCACACGAATAGCCATCAAGACCTTAGAAAACTGAAAGACGAGGAATTGGATAAAGAGGTCACGCCTCCATTTCCTATGGATTATTTTTGTTATCCCTATGGCGAGTTCGATGAGCGGGTTGTTAAAGCTGTCAAAAATGCCGGTTTCAAGTTTGCCCATGCTCTTTGGGAAAAGGGTAATGATACCACACACCAACTAACAAGAAAGATGGTTTACGATGATCCAAAATCCTAAATCCTATTGGCAGAATGTATCGGAACAGCCGGAATGGAAGAATTATATCCTGCCAAGAAAGAATGATGCCGACTTTGACGCGGAGGGCTTCGCAGAGGCCCAAAGACTGTTCTACTTCTTCGACAAGAAAAGCACCGTTGTCGATTACGGGTGCGGAGTCGGTCGGGTTCTGAAATACGTTGCCGAACGCGCCGGCCATGTCATCGGCCTGGATATTTGCGACGGTTTTTTGGACAAGGCAAGAGGGCTTGTGAAGGCCGACAACGTGGAGTTTTTGCGGGCCGAAACATACAAAGACCAAGAGATTGCCGACTTTGTTTACTGCCTCATGGTGATGCAGCATAACGATTTACTAAACCAAAAGATAATTATCGGCCACATCAAGAGGATTCTTAAAGAAGGCGGCACTGCGATTGTGAGCTTCCCCCGTGCTGAAAGCAATTATTACCAAGAGAACGAAACGCTTCACAAATTTACGGCGGATGAAGTCTCGTATTTCGGTGATCAGTTCACTTCGTTCCGAATCATTGAGGGGAATCTCCCCGGTTATGCAGGACCGGCGGAAGGGAATAACGAATATTTTTTGATAGCCACCATATAGAAAGGGACCGAATGAAAATTCTTATCACTGCAAAATATGTATCGGGATCAGCCTATGAAGGAGGTTCAAGCCGTTTCTTTCGATGCGTAATTGATACCCTTATTGCCATGGGTCACAGCGTTACGGCCACCACGACCCCTGCGGAATATGCCTACGTCGGCTTTGATTTGATCATTTGCAGCCATGGCGAAATTCTGGACAAGATCACGACGAACCCGGCGCCGAAAATCTGCATTGCCCACGGCATCATTGAAGACGAGCATATGAAGCCCGGCGCGGATAGATACATTGCAGTAAGTCAGGAAGTACGGACATATAATTACAACCGCGGCATTGAAAGTGAGGTCATACCGCAGCCGATAGCGATCATGACACAGCACAGACCAGCCAAGGAATTGAAAAATATCCTTATCATCCGGCGCTATCCGATGTCCTATGACCCGTTTGAATTCCTGTCCGAGAAATATAACGTCCGGCAGAGCGATCTTGATATGCCTATCGGGGAGCAAATTAAATGGTCCGACCTCTGCATTACTCTTGGCCGTGGCGCCCTTGAAGCTATGGCGCACGGGAAGCCCGTTATTGTTGCCGACAACCGTGAATATATCGGGGCTTTTGGCGATGGCTACGTGACGAAAGACAACATCGATGAGATTGCAAAGAATAACTTTTCGGGCCGGCGGTTCAAGATTCCCCTTACGCGCGAGTGGATCGAGGGTGAGATTGCGAAATATAACGCCAGCGATTCGGATTTCCTCTATGATTACGTGAAGCGCAACCACGAGGCCGCTATGGTTGTAGGTCGATACCTCAAAGAAACTCAGGTCCATCTTGTCATGCCGTTTTGGAGAAAAGAAAACAAGGGCATCCTTGCGGCGGCATACAGGCCGATGCGTGTATGTTGGCATCCGATTATGTTTCAGGATGAAGTCGTTGACTTCGATGAGACGTGGATATTCCCGGTCGTGATCCCAATGGAAGCGAAAGACTGCGGGGCGGCACATCCGGGAACGTTCAAGCGGAATTGGTTCATCAAAAACTATCCCATAAATGATAACGCCTACTATGTGACTGCCGATGACGATGATATGTACGAATCGAACGTCATGAGCGAAGTCAAAGTGATGGATGATGACATCGTGATTATCTCCATGAAGCGGGGCCATAAGATCCCCGTTGAGGCCGTTCATCCCCGCAGGTATCCGACGAAAACGCTTTATGCTTCCCCGGAAAATATTTTTATCAGCGGGATCAGCGGACAGCAATCTTTCGTTAAGGGGAAAATATTTAAAGATCATCTTTTCGACGATGAATCGGGCACATGGGATGGGGAAATGGCGATTCACCACAAAGAATCTGGTGAACAAATCGCCTACAGGCGTGACCTATTCGCACTGTTCAATTATTACGAACCGAGCCGGTGGGAAAAGGGATTGCAAGTGTCTTTTGGTGCTATGATAAACGACCCCTTGAGGCTTGATATGGTGCTGAAACAATCTCCGATTCCGAGAAGCACTTATCTTAATTTTCATTTCATCCAGAATCCCGAGAGTGCCACAAAAGGGCTGAATTACCTACTGGACAAGATCGAGGCCGAAGGTGCCGATGTTGCCATTCTGGTACACCAGGATATGTATTTTCGCAATGGATGGATCGAACTTGTCAAAGCAAAGTTGGCCGAACTACCGGATAGTTGGGTTGTCGCCGGTGTCATCGGCAAGGATATGGACGGTATTATCTGTGGTCAGTTTCACGACATGAGAATCCCGCTGAATTTCGATACATCGAATGTCCACACGTTCCCGCAGGCGGCTTGTTGCTTCGATGAATGCGTGATCATGGTTCATATGGCAAGCAAGTTCAGGTTTGACGAATCGCTTTCCGGCTTCGATCTTTACGGGACACTTTGTGTGCTTCAGGCCTGGGAAATGCAGGGGACGGCGTGGGTGATTGATGCGTATGCGGAGCACTACTGCATGAGGCCGTTTTCTTGGAGACCAACTGATGAATTTTGCGACAACTACAAATGGCTTCATGACAGGTATGAAAAGATGATGCGGGTGGACTCGACGGCACTTGGGTTGCCGCCGGGAGGGATAAGATTTGAAACTTCGGCAGGAATTGAAGAAAGGGAAGAAAGGGCAGCATAGCCAGAAAGGATTTTTATGAACGGCCAAAACGCAACATTAAGATTAGGAGATAAAGAAATTGGACAAATCACGTCATGGGGCTTCTCCGCTGAAGATACATCAAAATTGCTCGGCGGCGGTGAATCGGTAGAATTTGACGGTATTTATAATCCCCCTGTTGTATCGGAATTTGCTGTATCAAATATTACCGATTCCGAAGGGAAGGAACTTGATGCTGATCAAATATTTACCGTCGGCGAAGCATATCCCTTCCCGGTGATAATCGAAGAAAATATTACGGATGATCTGGGATGTGCTGTTCTTACGCAACATGAAAGCCTGAAAATAATGAAATATATGGGAAAGGGTGAGGATGGGAAAGGAGTTTTTCGAGAGGTAACTTAATATTTAATTAACAATCAGGGTTTCCCGGAGAGTAGGCCAACTTAAAGGGAACGCAAGAATGAATTAACGGCAGCCGGTTAGGGCTAACCACCTAACTTGTTGCCGTTTTTTTATTGCCCTGAATCAAAGGAGGACTTGAACAATGGCAAAGATAGCAGGGGTAAACGGTTCCGTGAAATACGGAACGGTAACAGTCGCAAACATGGTGTCATGGTCGATAAGCGGCCTTACTACGCCGGTGACATCCGCACCGACGGCGTTTGGCGACACAGGTGTGAAGGTTAAGGAAGTTGCGGAGCTTCCAGACGGCGGGCAGATTGAGTTCAACGGAAACTATGATCCGAATGACACCAACGGGCAGCGTGCGCTGACTGCGATTTGCAAGGCCGGGACGCACATCACGAACCTGTACCTGTATGCCAATACAAGCACGTTTTGGCGGGTCGCGTCGGGCGGTTACATCGTCGTGACGAAGGCGGATGCGGTTACGTTGCCCCGTAACGGTTACGGGACAATCAGCTTTACGGGTGAAGTATCCAGCCAGGCTATGGAGCAGGTCGGAACGGGTTCATAACAATTTAACAGGCCGCGGAGACGGCCAGAAAGAGAGTGATTTATGTTCGATTTAGAAAAAATAGGGAAGGGCGAGTGGTTCCCTTATCAGGATTCGGTGATTAACGACAAAGGCGAAATTGAGTGGATCTCGGTCGCATATTGTGAAGACGGGAAACCCGCCGAAAGCGTTTGTTTCAAGCAGATCGATCCAGACGAACACCGACTTGTTCGGGAACAATACAAGGGGAAGAAAATCAATACGCCTCTCCTGAATACATTGACGAAAGCTATGGAGCTTAACGTCTCGTATGAACAGACACCGGAACAGGAAAAAGCGGAACGGATGGAATTTTGGGACAAGACGATAACCGATTGGGATCTCAAAGGTCCAGAAGGACAGCCCATTCCATGCACAAAAGAGAACAAGTACAAACTGGTTAAGGGCCACATGCCGTTTCTGCGGTTCTGCAATCGGTCGTTGCAGATACTTTCCAATGCTAAGGCGGAAGGGGAAAAGGCCGCTGAAAAAAACTGATTGAATGGATAGAGTGGGCCGATGTTTACGCGCCCACCTGTCCAGGCTGCCAACAGATGTACGCAGAAAGGAAGCCTCCCGAATCGCCTCCGTGTGAATCGTGTCGGGTGTGGCTAAAGGTGGAAAATAAGGCGGCAGCCGACATCTTCATGCTCATTAGGGGTCAATGTGAAACGAGGTGGAACGGTGAACGAGATATTGAAATTTGCCTTAACCATCTTGTGGTGTGGAAGGCGATTGAAAAGTATCCGGGGAAGATAGCGGATGAGTGGGGATGCTTCTTGATGGTCAATCGGGTTTGGCATCAGTGGAAGAAGTGGAAGGAAGACAACCAGGATTAAGGCGGTAGTCAAATGAGGGTGGCAAACTGGCGGGGGCATGAGGTTTTCGATGATACTTATAGCAAGGCGGTCAATAATGCCAATGAGTTTATGGATACAGTGGTTGAGGATGCTAAGAGGCGTTGTCCGCCTCCCGGCAAGACGCATATCTATCGACCGCCTGGGTTTAGTTCAGCCACCGTATCATTCACTCCAAAAACGGGGCGAAACAAAGGGCAACTTGTTACGTTCAGAACGGACAAACGGTGGACAGGGCGTGAACCCGGAAACCTGAAAAGTACGATCCGGCGCGTCACGAAGGGCGGCAATATCCGCGCATATGCAGGAAATTTTCTCTACTACTGGGCATTTATGGTTGAGCGCGGGACTTCATCAACTGGATGGGGCGGACCGGCGCCGGCACAGCCATTTTTAAGACCGGCTTTCCGGGCAGGCAAGACAAGAGCGATAGCGGCAATCGGGGGGAAGTAAATGGCGGAAAGGTTAGGCGTCATATTTGTTGAACTCGACATCGATAAAGATCGATGGACAAGGGCTAACCGTGCCGTTTTGGAAGAGTCCAAGCAGACCTCTCTAAATGTCGAAGAAAATTTCAAAAAGCTCGGTGTCCGCTCTGATGTCATCTATAAAACTATGGCGAATAATGCCATCGAAGCCTTCAACAGCATTAAATATCACTCGAAGGCAACCGCTGATGAAATCTTCCGATCTCAATCCGCCATGGTGGCAAAGATCAATTCTCTTAACCAGGAGATGAAACGCAATCCTCTTTACGAAACTCTCGGTATCCGCTCCGTTGCGGCCATCAATGCACAAAAAGAAGCTATCATTTCCTCTTATCAAACCATCAAGGCTTCTGGTGCGGCATCGGCACAAGACCTTGTCAATCTTGAACGTGCAAAAAACGCCAAGCTGAAAGAACTCAACAAGGAAATGGTCGGCCAGCACGATATGAGCATGGCGGCCATGATGCGGTCGGTTCTCCGTTTTTATGCGGCCTATTATGTTGCATCAACCGCTGCACAAGCAGTGGTTCAGCCATTCGTCAAGGGATTTAAGGCGGTAGAAGATTATAACACGAATGTCGCTTCAATGGCAGCAATGGTTATGACGTTCGCAGAGAAGCAAAAGGGTGTGACGCTTGAAGATCAATGGCGACAATCTCTGCGGTATTCATCCGCCATGATCCCGATCCTTGAACAAATCGCAGCAAGAACATTGCTTTCTGGAGAAGAGACGACCGCTCTTGCGAACGCCTTTGCCCGCTCCGGTGTTTTCTTGGATGCCACGAATGCAAAGCAAATCGAATCATTCACCCGCATTTCCAACGCCCTACCGCTCATGACAAAGGGACAGGAAGTCATGAGGCAGATCAACACGGAAATCAGGTCGCTCATGACGGGAGCAAATGAACAAAGTTCCATGATGTTCATAACGCTGAAATCTATTGATCCACAAATTAAGGAACACCTGAAGGCATGGCGGGCGGAAGATACCGTCATGGAGCATATCGGTGAATTGCTCAAAGGGTTTGGGCCTGCCACGTCAATTCTTGAAATGCAATGGACGGCGGTAAAAACAACCATCGATACAACGGTTGCTCAAACTCTCAGGGCCGGGATGCAACCCGCCTACCAAGATATAATCGCGCTGACGAAAGAACTCGGTAAGGGGCTTGAAGATCAAAAGGGGCAAATTGCATCCGGAATTTATATCGCATGGTCCTATGTAAAAAATACCGTCGGGGCGATTTGGGGAGTTTTGCAAGGATTCGGGCCGTTGTTGAGCGATTTGGGAAAGCTGACCGGCACCATTGCCTACGGGTGGGGCGGAGTCTTGGCGGCACTGAAGCCAATAGGGGAGATGCTTGGAAACACGATTGGTATTGTCCTTGAACTCGGCTCATCTATTTATAATGTTGGCCGGGCCGGGATGAGTCTCGCAACGGGACAGATCCAGTTAGCCAAAATTCAATATGCAAATTCTGAAAAGGCGGCGGCGAATGCCTATGCCTTAATCAAGAAGAATGTGGACCTAACCAAAAACGGAATCATGGACTCCATTGCGCTGTATGCAAATCAAGTTGATGCCGCGAAGAAGGCCGCAAATGCGGCGGCTGTGAAGCCGCCCAAGGGTGGGGGGGGTATTGGCGATACCGATGCAGCAACTTTGGCCGCTCAAAAACTTCGCGATGAATGGGAAAAGACAGCCGCAACCCTGCAATACAAGATTGATACGTCCAATCTTGATGAGTTCGATAAGAAGATGGCCGATATCGCCCAAGAAGTTAAGAAGTTCCGGGCAATGCCCGGCGCCAACCAAGGCTTGATCGATCAGTACCAACTATCTGAAGAAACAAAAGTCATTGAAGAGTGGTACAAAAAATACATCGAAGGCCAGACAAAGGCGTCGGAAGCCTATCGCAGACAGGAAGAAGCGAAACAGAAATCCATAGAAAAGGGCGCAAAGGAAACCGCCGATTCGATTGATAAATACAACAAAGGACAGGCTGCATCCGCCGAAAAACTTTTACAGGACAAGATGGATCTCTATAAGGATCTCGTTGGTTTTGAGGATGAGTATAGAAAGACACAACTTGAATGGATAGACAAGATACGCAAGGCTGAAATAGCCGCTGGTCTTGATAAGGAAGCGGCGAATAAGAAGGCATCTGAATCTATCGCAAAGGTAGATCAGGCGATGTTTGAGGCAAAATCGAAACAAGTTTCTGATGCTCTTGGTCAGATGGCATCTACTTTCCAGGCAATTGGTGGAATGTACGATAAGAATTCCGCCGAATACGCTCGGATGCAAGAAGCAGCCAAGGTGATGATTGTTCTTCAGAATGCGGTTGCCGTCGCTAATGCCGTCGCAGCTATTGCAAATCAGGGGTTAGGTGATCCATACACGGCATTTGCCAGAATTGCCGCGATGGCTGCGGCTATGGGCGGGTTACTCGCTTCTGCCGGCCTTTCTTTGGGTGGCGGGTCTGTATCTGCCCCATCGGCTGCATACGGCCAAAACACCACAGTCCTTGGCGGTGCAAACGATGAAGGCAGCCAATCTATCCAGAAATCTTGGGAACTCCTACAGGATACCTACGATATGGAATACCGGGAACTCTCCGGGATCTATAACGAGATGAAGGACCTCAACCAGAATATAACGGGCCTGGTCACTAATGTCGTCAGGTACGGAACAAATACCGGAAAGTGGGATACATCATCATCGTCAACGATGGGAACAGCACAAAAAGCTTGGCTGAAATGGCAGGGCAATCTTGATAACACCTTTGAGAAGCTTGGCGGCGGTGGCGGCCTTCTTGGTGTCCTTACTGGGTCAGCTATCTATTCGGCGATTGACCGGTTAACGAATAATCTGTTTGGGAAAGCCATAGGTAAAATCTTTGGCGGCGGCACCGAAACATCTGTGATTAAGTCTGGCATCATGGCTGGTGGGGCTACGGTAGGGGGGATGCTTTCAGGCCAGGGTTTTGATGAACTAAAGGCCTTCGCTAAAATAAAATCTGTGAAGGATGGGGGATGGTTCAGTGGTGATGAAACGTCGTACTCAACACGATACGACGAACTTGACGCCCAAACCTATAGGCTGTTCACAAAAGTGTTTGAGAATATGTCAGGCGCCCTCTCTGAATTAGGGGCGGGGTTAGGCGCGGACATGAGTGCTGTAGCGTCGTATGCCTTTAGTAATATTGAAATCAACCTCCTCGGGAAAACAACCGAAGAGATAAATGATGCCATCAATGAGGCCATCTCGACGGTAGGCGATACCGCTGCAGAGGCCCTGTTTGGAACCATCATTTCGCAATATCAACAGCTCGGAGAAGGGCTATTTGAAACGGCGTCACGGCTTCTCATTGACAAGGCCATCGTTCTTGATACTCTTGCAATGACCGGGCAAGCATTTACCGGGAGCACCACTCAAACCATTGCATTCTCTGAATCGGTCATTCAAATGGCCGGGGGCCTGGAAAAACTCCGTGATTCCGCCGAAACATATTTCGATAAGTTCTTCACGGACGAGGAAAAGCAGCTCTGGCTGACCGGGCAACTGACATCTGCCATGGATGACATGGATTTGCCATTATCGTCTACCCGTTCGGGATATCGCCGTATCATCGAGGCGTTGGACTTGACGACGGAATCAGGCCTCTCTGCCTCTGTTGCCATGCGTGACTTATCAGAAGCGGCAGACCAATATTATTCAACATTGGAGGAGTCTTCTCAAGATGCAGCGAATGCGCAAAGAGACCTCGTTGACAGTTTAAAAGAAGTTTCTGAATCGATCGATGCGTGGATCAACAATCTTAAATTGAGTGACCTTGCTCCGGTGCAATCGGCGGCTGAATGGTCTCGGCAATATGCCGCATCAAAGGCAGCGGCAACGGCGCCCGGTGCAACCCAAGAGAGCGTTTCCGCCTATCTGGATTTTGCCACAAAATACCTTGAATTCGAGAAATCATTTGGAACGTCCGGGAGTTATAAAGATGTCTACTCTTCCGTCCTTTCAGACGTGGAGGGCCTCGGGACCGGCATTGATGAACAGCTTACCGTTGCACAAAGCCAACTTACCGTCTTGGAAAGCATTGAGGCGAATACAGCTCTACTGGATCAGGCGACACAGAACATCATTGCTTATCTCAATGAACAAAGGGCGATCAATGCGGCTCAACAGGCAGCGGCGGCAACAGAGGCTGCACAACAGCCCGCCGTGGAGCAAGAAACGGCTGCGCAAACTCGACAATATGCCATTGATCAATGGAGTCACTATTATCTCATGCATTATGGAGATCCAAACGAAATTCCATCGGTTCCAGAACCATCCTATGACTTTTCAAGATTTATTTCAGTGCCGCAGATGGCTTCTGGTGGCATTACGCGAGGGCTAACTATCGCCGGTGAAGCGGGTGACGAATTGATATTTCCGCTCACTGAACCAAAAAGGAGCAATTTTTTAAGGGCCGTCGGGGTCGATTCAGAGGAGATCGGGAAGTCAATCGCAAAATATATCAATGTTGATGGCGGCGGGGATATCCATGTGAGCATCCAGATCGACGGCAGGGAGATCGGGAATGTGGTCGCTCGGCAGATGACGACGAACGGCGATCTGCAATCGTCTGTACGGAGGTTGAACTGATGGCTGGATTACGTTATTTGCAGACTTCGAGTGGTCGGGATAGTATGATGCAAAATAAACCGTGGATTAAGGCAAATGTAAGCGAGGCGAGAAAATCTGTAGGGGCTAAAATAACACTGATAAATAAATGGAAACGCGAACATCCCGGCGAACAATATAAAAATCACTTGGACCAGGTTTATGGTGTTGTGTTTCCCTTCTGTAAATGCGGTTGTGGATTAAAAGTCATTAAATACGATAATAATTATTTACATGGTCATAATAAACCATGGTTGGGCAAAAAGAGACCGTCTATCCCTGATGAAGTCAAAATAAAAATGCGTAATGGTCATTTAGGTAAGAAATATAATGTAAGCGAAGAAGGCCACAAAGCTATAATGGAAAATTTAAAAAAGATGTTGACCCCAGAAAATAGAATGAAAACAACGCTAAAACTTAGGGGCAGGAAGTTAAGTCCTGAACATATTCAACACGCATTAAAAAGGAGACCAATAACATCTTTGGAATTGGCATTCCAAAAAATCATTGATGATAATGATCTATCATATAAATTTGTCGGTAATGGTGCATTCATTATTGACGGGTTAAACCCTGATTTTATCAATATAAATGGTAAAAAAATTGCGATAGAAGTTTACGCACGATTATTCAAACAAATGGGCAATAGAACCATCGAAAAGTATAAGGAAAATAGAATTAAAAGATTATCTGCATATGGATGGAAGGTCTATTTTTTTGATGAAACGCAAGTAAATGCAGATTATGTTTTAAGCGCATTGGGGGGTGATAAAAATTAGCGCAACCGAAATTTATGACCATGTTTCGACCGTAACCCCCGATTATTCTACTGCGGCGTTGAGCATCAAGGCGCAGGGAACCATCACGGAGGAAGGGTATAAAAATCAGGTTATCCACCTGGCCGACGACAACACAGAGGAAAGGATAACCCTGAATACTGGGTCGATCTTCTATGTGACTTTTCGATGGAACCAACTTTCGGAATCGGATGCCGGCACTGTTATGGATTTTTACCATGATGCGGCAAAGGCAAACGGCATGGGGAGTTCGTTCAAATGGTCCGGTCACGGAGATGGTCATACCTACGTCGCAAGATTTGCTTGTAAATTATCACGAACAGGAAATGCAGTTTCACGATGGGGTTATCCAGACGTGAAATTGAGGATATTAGGCAGAATCGCAGACGCTTAAAGGGAATAGATGCTTACTCTAACGGCAGCACAACAAACACTTGTCGATGCAGAATCTAAACGGATTCGATGGCAGTTCTTTATCGAAGACAAGAATGGCGTCGATTACGATTATGGCAGCCTTACCCCTGATCTGCTTGAAGAGGATTGTGCGGCTATTGCTGATTGGACCGATGGGGATTCAGATACCGCTGTTTCTGAAGTTGATCCCGCAGGGCAATTCCGGTTTGATACGAATTTGGGGGCGGCAGGGGATGCCACTTCTCAACGATGGAGAGCGCTTAGCGCACCGCCAGACCAATTTACCATCGAAATAAAAACCTATTTTGATGCGATAGGATCAGTTTCCGATACTGACGAATTCCGCTGCACCTACATGGGGACGACGTGGAGGTTTACGGCGAGATTCGCATCTGATGGGCTATTTATCATGAAGACGGGTGGCGCATCTGCGGAGGTAGGAACCAATATTGTAAAGACGGGTGTTGAGGCAGCATTGCAAACGTGGCGCTTCCAGGTGGATAAAACGGCGGGAGAGGATGCGGCAACCGTTGAAGTCTTTCTCGATAATGTTTCTCAGGGCACCTTTGATTGCGATTACGAGACAGCAAGCACGAGTGGGCGTTTTTATTTAACGCAATATGGCTACACCACCGACAACATGGTGTCCCATATCGACTATATCAACGTCGCAACCGGCTTAGGGGATATTGCCGGTGGTGACTCGACGACATTGGTCCTGATGGACTTTTCCGGGATCGAACTTCGCCGTAACCTTGCTGAAAATTCAGTTATCGCGCCTTCCGATGTGACCTTCAGTTTGTCCAATCCGGCCAATGCCATGACCTTCTCTGACTTTAAGGGCGGGACGGTCCATATTGAGTTGTGGCTTGCTACAACGACGGTTAATTGGGCGAAGATAGCCGGTTGGAAATTCCGGATCAAAACGGCGGAGCCTGGCTACCAAAAGATCAGGATCGTTGCCGAAGATTTTCTGCAATATTATCTTAGGGGCGATTATCCCAACACGAGAATCCCGGAAGATATTTTCAAATCAAACAGGACATATGCGGAGCATAACGGACTGTGCATTCCGGTGCCTTTCGGGACGGCCTATATTCCCCTGAGAGACGTTTATATTGACAACGCGATAACATATACCGCCTCGACCTTGGCGGCGGTCGCTTCGGCAGCTGGAGCACCATGTCAGATCACCGACAGCGCGGACGGACTCGCAGTATTTGAGCAAGGCCGAATTCCTACAGTTACGGGATTTACGGAAACCGAAAACAATGTGAGTACAAAAGATATTCTATCCGTGGCGGCCGGAGTGCTCGAATTTGATATTGATGCGGGTTTTGTCGGTGAGGTTGAAGGCGATGCCGTGACTATTTCACAGGGCAGCGGCTACATCATGCTCGGAAGTCCGGCGGGCGGCATAACCTATACGATTACGAAGGTTCACTCGCCGAGGGCGCTGGCGGCAGACGAATATTCGAGCGGGACATATACCTTTACCCAGTCAACGATTGCCGACGCCGATGCGGTTGATTGGCGCGTATTTCAAGCTAAGATATTTGATCTTGATAAGGATGGGACAGCGGACAACGCGGGATTTTGGCAGACTACAAGCAACCAGTTTTATGATCCCCTTGTCGAATTGACCCGATCTGATACGGCCACATTGACGAATCCGGCTGATGTAACCCCATTTGTCCTTGAAGACATGGGTGTTCCTTCGGCCATGATCGATGATGCCGCCGGCGGGACGTTTGCATCCTGCCATACAACCTTTGATTCGTATGAATGGGAAACCGAAACAGAGTTGATGCCGAACACGGTTGACAGGGACTTCTCCGGAGCGTCGGCCTGGGCGAAAGTGGATATCGACGCCTATGATGAAACAGGCGACTTGACTGTCACGGCTTCAGCCGCAAATCAATATTGCACCTGTCCGGTTGCCAGCGCTCCCACGACCGTCGGAAAAACTTATAAGTTGACGGTTACGGTTGCAAACCTCGTATCGACATTTACAATAAAGAGTTTTGACGGAACACAAACGCTTGCCTCTATCACAGCGGATGGCGCGGCTCAGGAATTTTTCTTTACGGCAACGACGACGGGTGGATACAGGGTTGTAGCCGACGCTGACGATTCGAGCGCTGACTTTGATGATTTTTCGCTTGTTGAAGCCGGCCTGCAATACCATGGCGCCTTTTGGTACAAGCAACCGAGAGAAAAGGTTTTGGCTCAACTTCTCACACAATGTCATTCCTGCCTTGATATTGGTGAAACAATAAAGATGCGTGTTCTTTCCAAGACATCGAAAAAGACGATCACGGCGGCGGAAATTTTAAGACCCAGTGAACAGGGTGAAGGGTCATTTACATATAGAGACATCGTAAACACCGATTATTCCGACAGTTGTTATGCGGCATGGCAGAAATCCGGGGAACCGCAAGACCAGTTTTTAAAAGTCTTGGTTGCGGCAGACCTTGCGGCGAATGTGATCTCTCAAGACATTCTTGAATGTCCCTTTGTTCAGGATTCCAAATTTGTACAAAAGATCGTGAAATTACATGGTCAAAGAAAATACCTGAAGGAAGCAGAGATAGGATTCTTAGCGAAAGGAACCTGCGTTGCCCTTCAACCAGACGACGTTATCACAATCAATAACGCGAACTATGGCGGTGAATATGATGTCCTGATTGATTCCATGAAGATCAATAAAGACCTGTCAATTCAGTTCCAGTGCTCAAAATATACTTCAGCTTTTGATGATTGGGCGGACCTGACACCGACTGCCCTGACAATCCCTGACGACGATACGCCTTACGCTTGGAAGCCGGCTATTTCGGGTCCGACAACGGCGAAGGATATTGGCCGAAGCGCCTTTGATACGTGGGGGAAGGAATATTTGACCGTCGGGCCACAGGTAAATGTCGGCAAAGAAACGAATTTACAAAAGGCTCTGAATGCCGTCAAACAGGCTGGGGGAGGGTCAATATATATTCTTAATGGGACATATCAGATGACCAGTTCTATTTATGTCCCAGACGTGAACCTTGAAGTCTTTGGCCAGTCTCAGGGTGGCGTCATGCTGAAAAATCTGGATGGAAGTGATTTATTTGTCCTGAATAATCTTACAAAGACTTTTCATTTTGAAGGCTTCAGTATTGAAAGTCAGAATACCGCTGTCTCTTCCAAAATGTTCAATGTATATGGGGATGATGCGACATTAAAGTTGACGCTGAAGAGAATAGCACCAAATCTGGCCGGAACAGCGGTTAGCGCACATTTTGCCTATGTTTATAATGCAGATGAAAATGATGTTGATTTATCTGTCGCTGATTGTGTAGCGATAGGCAAATATTATTCTTTTGTATATTATGCAAATTCTATCGGATCATGTGATGTTATTAAAAATAAAATAACAGGATTCCAAGGACCAATCTTCATAGCAAAATCTTCTGAAAACGAAGTTGCATCAAATGAAATTAGTAGTGAGTATATCAATGCATATGTTATTTCTGCCGGGCTGGCTGGAGGATCGCCAAACGCTCTGTCGTCTGTCCATGATAATTGTCTTACTATTAAGACAATTTCCTCAGCCATAGAGGATGATGTCCTGATAGTAAACCTAATCTACGCTCAAGCTGTAGGAGGCACGGTCCTCAATAATAAAATAATCGTTTTGGATGATGGCCTTATATATAATACCCTGTCTGCAATTAATCTTGCCGTGGCAGGCGTCAAAGCCCGTGGAAACGAAATCACCATTGCAAATTCATACAGTTATGCCCATCTCCATACTACCCACGGGATGTATATGGGGGCGAATGGGGGAGAGGCCATTGCGAACACGATAGAGATTGATGTTCCAACCGTTGGATCTCCTGGAAATCAGTATGGTATTATAATAATTGGAAATAATAATATAGTGGCAGCAAACTCTCCGATTAATCTTACAAATAGTGCTGCAACAGATATCGGAATAAAAGCTTCAGGAGATAATAATAGAGGTCAGGATAATATATTCACCAGCTGCGGGAAGAACATTTCCGACGCCGGCACCGGCAACACCATCAATAAATCTTCGGGGGGGACGTTCTAATGGCTGACTATAACCATAACCCCGTTATCCCTCGTACAGGTGTTGCGGCTGATTTGGCAGCGGCAGCGGCATTCGCAAATGAACTGCTTTGGACCACCGATACCAAAATCCTCTATGTCGAACAGGGTGGCGAAAAAATCGTTATCGGCGGGAATTACAGCAATCCGTTGACCTTGCTGGTAGGGACGGCACTTGCGCCGCTGATGAAGGTGGAAAATCAGACCTACACATCTATGATTCCTGCAATGACCGGACGGGCTAATGTGATCATATACACCCCTGCTGCGGGTGGGGCCAACTGGACGGGGGCGGTATATATCCCACAGACCATAAATGGTACGAGTATCCAGATCGAACAAGACGCAAGTGTGACCGGCGTTGGCATTGGCATGGCCCTTTATGGCGAACATGAAGGCCTATACATCGCGCAAATGCATCATGGCTATGGTATCGAGGTTGCCTCGTGGAGCGCGTCAGATTCTTTCGCAACTTGTGGTGTCTTGGTATCCATGCAAGCCGAAATAGAATTAAGTAAGGAACCAAATGCTGACACCAGTGCTTTTAATGCCTTATGGTGCGGAGAAGTCGTTCCAAGCTACGGGATATATGGTGCTTATAATGCCTGTGCCCGTTCTTTTATGATACAACAATCTCAGGGAGCGCAGGATGGTGATCATGACGATCAGTGCCAAATTTTTCTAACATCCCACGATTATTTCAGGAACCGGTTTGAGGTTTTTAATGACGGGGATTTAAGAATATCAAGCAGATTGGCAGTATCGGCAGACGGTGCTAATTATGGGATTGATTCTGCTATTTTTACTTTACGGGGTTCCTGGTGGAACGGGGCCGGTGGAGTGGATAACACCATTGATATTTATCTGGAATCCACAGGAGAATACCCAAGTTCTCATGGAACGGCCCTTGTGCTCGATGTTCCTGCTTCTGGACTTGGTGGATGGGGTAGCTGGCCTTGTACTAAAATATATGCCTCGGTTGATGCCCAGGTTGCCCTGGGCGATGCAGATAATCGGTTTACCGATTTGTATTTATCCGGGAATGTATTCATAAGAGGAGACGCCGCTGCAACTTCAATTCAGCTTATCGATGGTGTGACAGATTGTTCAGTTGGTGACGGGAAAGCGTATTTTCCGGTCCCGGCAAGGCTTAATGGTCTTAATCTCACCGGCATTAATCAGTATTGCGTAACCCCTGGGATTACAGGCACCATGGATTTACAAATCAATAGACGTAGGACGACGGCTGCCATTGGCAGTTCTGACACTCAGTTTGATATCACAAATCCAGGCGGAACAACATTTAGATACACCTTCGATGGGACAGGGACCGATCCATCCATAGCCGACTCGGATGCCTCTTTAAGGATTGGAGATGTCTTAAATATTCAAGCTCAGAACTTCGCAGCGGGGAATAAAGGGAGATTTACACTGACAGCGGTAGGGGCAAATTATTTTGAAGTGGACAATGCCTCGGGCGCCGTAGAATCCAACAAAACAATCGGCACGGGAAGTATCGTTCCGACAAAGTTTAGGGACATGCTCTCAACGGTATCCACCTTAGACAGTGATAAATATGACACCAGCACGGCTGCCGCCGCCGCTGTTATCAATACAAGTTATGATGATTTATTAACACATGACCTTCTTAGATTTGATTTGGATGCCGTTCATACAACGGCAGCAAAGGGATTAGCGATAACGCTTGCGGTTGGATAAAGGGAGGACCAGAAATGAAAAGAATAGTACAGGCAATCATTATTATCTTGTTTGCGGCTCAGGTGGCCTGGGCGATACCGCCTTTGCCGTCGTCGGGAGCGAGAATCGATGACACGGCGGGGAATGGCGACACGGCGCTAACATGGAGTGCTGATAAGATTTATGACCAACTGGCCGGGAAACAAGCGACCCTGACGAATCCGATAACCGGAACGAGTACAAATCATTACTGGCCCTATTTCACGGGCGCGACTTCGATGTCCGGTAAGGCAATCACGGCATCAAAACCTGTCTGTAGCGATTCAAGCGGCGATCCTGGCGTCTGCGATGGGACGGAAGGGGTCTGGCAGGTTGCCGGTTCCTATCAGGCGGCTGATGCAAATCTGACAGCCTACACCGAAACTACCATATCCTGCGGCGGTACGGCGGACGCCCTTACCCCTGACTATACGACCAATGTTACTCTGGCGGATGGAATGAGGATCAAATGTCGTGCGACAGCGGCCAATGCGACTACGACGCCGAGTATAGCCCCCGATGGACTGACGGCTCACACGATCACCAAACAGGGAGGCGTTGCGCTTGTTGCAGGGGATATTAAGGGTGCTTTGCATGAAATAGAACTGGTTTACAATCTTGCCAATACCCGATGGGAACTGCTTAACCCGGCCAATCCGGGGAGTTCGGCGGCGGATAATGTTGATGCCAATAATATTCCTGTGAAGAACTCTGCCGGAACCTATATTAATCTGACTCTTGCTGGTGGTTTAGCTCTTTCAGGAACTACTACCCAGACTTTGACGGGTGCAGCTCCTAATGCCGATACGACAGGTCTAACGGCGGCCAATGTCCCAGCCCCAACGACGATAGTATCCAGCGGGGCTATTAGTGTAACGACTAAAAATACTTATGTTATTTGCACAGGCGCTTGTCAGGTTACATTACCTGTGGCCGCTGCCGGAATACAAGCATGTGTCAGAAATGCCCCTGGGTCTGCTACTGTTGCTCAACTTGTCCTGCGGACAAATCAGTATTATGAATTAACAGATCACACCGCATGGGCTACGGTGAGTCAGAGAATGGTATCAGGCGGGGCCGCAACGGACTCTATATGCGTGGTTGGTTATGACGCTACTCATTATGCTACATTCTCACATACTGGTACGTGGACAGACACTGCTGCCCCATAGGAGGTTCTATGAAACGATTTTACTTAATCATATTTTTCCTTTTATTCTCATTATCGGCACAGGCTCAAATGCTTCAGGCGGTGGTCGGGGCGGGGGGGGCGGGATGCAATTCGCTTGTAGATTATGTGGGAACTAACGATCAGAGTGGTGCCCCTGCCGCCAGAGCCAAAGATAGTTCGTGGTGTTTCTTGTTTACGCCAACCTGCTATGGGACACTTAAAAATGCGTATTTGATACACGCTAATACAAGCGAAAGTACAGCCAAGGTATGTGTATATTCTGATAACGGAGATTCTATTGCCAATAGTAGTGATTTAAAATTAGGATGCTCTTCGTCTATGACAACGAGCATTGTTGAATGGAGTTCACAGACTATGGACGGTGGTACATTGACAAGTGGAAAGGTTTGGGTATGTCTATTTGTCGCCTCTGGTGCTGCTAATACCTGGTCTGCCGAAAAGGATTCCAAAACCGTGACATATTATTACAATACATCAACTGGACACTATGATACTCCACCTGCTAATTTAACGAGTGTATCAAATTCAGCATCAGGAGCAAATCATACTATGTATGTTACCGTCGGAGAATAAAAATGCGTAAAGTAATTATTGTGCTATTTTTTTTGCTTTTACATCTACCAGCGTATCCTGTTGGTATTACTGGAACGGTCGATGGTGTTATTAAAGGAGGGGTTATTGTTACATTATATAGTTGTAGTGGTATGGATAATCCAGCATCATGCAGTGAGGTAGCGACGGCGGAAACGAGTGTGGATGGGATATATACTTTTACGAGTCTATCTTCTGGGACATATAAAGTCACTGCATCGAAATCAGACTATATATTCTCTCCGTTTTTTATGTATTTCATCGTGTCTACATCAGAGATAACATCTGCTGATTTTGCTAGTTTAAATTCAACAACAGTCGGATTAACACCAACTATTTCAGTTTTACCGAGAACAACTGTTGAGGTTGGAGAGCCCGTATTGTTTAATGCGTCAGGGACCACCTACCCTGCTGATGAGGCAAATCTGAAACGGGCACATTTTACGTGGGATTACGGAGATGGGTATGCTTGTCAGAGTGGTCCTGTTAAAGTAGTATCTGGTAGTAGGTCGGGGTACACGCCCGAATCCAATACTCCACGGTACGCCATAGAATGCAAGGGGCAGGGCAATCTACATTATTATATGAAACCTGGAACCTACTCAGTGAGAATGAATGTAGTTATATTTGATACATATAACACAACAAAAATAGGTGAATTATCTGCAACATACCAAGGATGTTGGTGGATTAACTCTCGTGGATGCACGGAGAATGGAGTTATTGCATCTGGTTCGGCAACGACTACTATAACGGTTACAGGTACGGAACCAGTTACCGGATTTGAGGTACAACATGCAGACTTTAATAATCGAACTAAACAATATGTACATATTCTAATACCGGAGGATTACAGGGATGGTGGAAGTACAGAGGGGAAACTGACACTATCATTAATTGATACATCTGAAGACCCGGACGTAACCACGCTATTACTTGACAAAAAAGCCGACCTTTCCGCTGAGGAAGATTATTTGTTAGATCACACGACCCTGACATTTGGGCATAATTACGTTCTGCAAGCGCAACTACTAAATTTAAGTGATGAACAAGTAGTGGGTGGCATATGGCGCGAAAAATTTACTGTGCCTAATTCAATGCCTATTGTAACAATCGATCAATATAATTCTATTTCTGTTAATGGCATTTTATTTTTTCCCCTCAGTACATTTTTAGTCAATGATGATGATATGCCAACTCAGGTTGATAGCGGGAACCTTAACTCTGTGCGATTACAGGGATATAATTTATCGTATAGTGCTTCTACGTGGAGTGACTATATTGGATATGCTGATTCGTCTGGAATAATGGCTACTGGCCCTGGTCTTGGAGATTATTTAGCGTCTACAGATGCCAGTATTTATATACGCCACAGATATGGATTAAATCTAAAAAGTATGATGAATTATGTAATAACTAATTCTCAATGCACCGGGGATGGGTTGCCGTCAAGTTGCTGTAAGGGTGTTGGAACTGGTACATGCAACGGCATTAGAAATGATGATACGATGTTGTTCTGGACATGGCTGGATGAACATAATACTGGTAATTGGGATATTAATGCCTATCCGTCTACCGTTGCTGCATGGAGTTATATAACTAATTATTATGATACAGATCATATAGTATATGACAATTATGAAGGCTCTGATTGGTCAGATTATGGTGATACCGTAAGGGGAGGTTATCCTCAATATTTGGACTACAAAGGAAATTCTTGGTTTTTAGGAGGGAAAAAATATATTCAACAAATGTTAGTGTGGGACACTTACCCCATTAAATATCAACACTCTCAGATACAATGGAATAATTTAAACTATGGACCTTATAACTTATATCTGAAAACTTTTGATAGGGCAATATTAAACAATAGTTCTTCTGGAGGTCACAATCATCAATTAGTTCCAATACTTACATCGATAAATCCCGGAGCAGATAATGATTACAAAGGATACGTTTTGCATACAGCAGATCAAGTATACAATGAAGCATGGCTTAATGTTATACACGGGGCAAAGGGCATAAATTGGTTTCAATATTTCAAAAGCGGGAATATACAGTGGGCAAAAATGGCGCAATTTGCGGATAAAATAAGTATTTATAAGCCGTATATATTGGCAGAAGGAACATATGATGTGTTAGCTAATAGCAATTATAAATCTGGTGGACGAACTATTACAAGAACAGAAACAAATGAAAATCTGAACAGAATAGACATTATGATGCGCGAATCAGGAAGTAATCTTTTTTTATTTGCAGCGCGTGTGACTGAACCTGTGCAAATTACTGGAATTATTAACGATACCACGGATAATGTTACAATAAACAATGGAGGAACTGGTTACATTGCCAGCGACTCAACAAATACGTATCTCACATTAATAGATGGTAATTCTAAGGCGAGGCTAAAGGTAATATCGGTAGATGGCAGCGGAGGTATAACCAGCATCAGTTTATACGATCAAGGCTCTGGGTATACTGGATCATCTACAAATATTGCCACAACGTGCCAACGTGGAGGAGTCACCTGTGTATCTGGCGCTGGTGCTACGTTTAACATAGGAACTGTGGAAAGTACATTGTACGCAAATGGTTCAAATGAACCAGATACTATCTCTGCTGAATTTACCATATCTGGCCTCTCTGGAAGCACGGTAATTGCTAAAGAAGATAAAGACGGAAATGTTTCTACGTTAAATATAGTTGCTGGTGTGTTTTCAGATACGTTTGAAAAAAATGCTGTTAATATTTATCACCTTAGCTCGGGAGTTTCTCAGGTTTTAGCGCCGTGGATAAGATAGGGCAAGGACGGGTTGCTGCTGACACGCCACCGGCAAAGGGAACCGGCCCCGTCCTCTTGGTGAATGAAAATAAATAACACAAAGGGGGAAATGTCAAGATGGTTGAGAAGATTCGGGAGTTGGGTGAAACGCGGGTTACTGTATCCTTTACTGTTGTG
>Ga0172381_10000797_pt1 | contig 39141 bp, 48 predicted proteins | sample Leawel6488metaG_FD_119754 | JGI IMG/M metagenome (GOLD analysis project Ga0172381, IMG submission 119754) | Leachate microbial communities from a municipal landfill in Southern Ontario, Canada - Leachate well 64-88 metaG | ecosystem: Engineered > Solid waste > Landfill > Unclassified | place... | reverse complement strand
GTTAAACCGGCACCTTAAAAAATCACGAAAAAATGGCGAAATTGACGTTGTATAGGCCACTTTCGCGGGGAAGCTGATAAAGGTTGAAAAAAACAGGGGCATCCGAGAAGATCGAGAAAGCGGCCCGGGAGAAACCCGAGCCCTTCGATTTTCACCACCTGGACGGTGTCCAGCTGGCCGCAGCCTTCGGCGTGACCAGGGCGGCGGTCACCAACTGGCGCCGGGACGGATGTCCCCAGAACAGTGACGGCACCTGGTTCATCAAGGATGTCCACGATTGGCTGCTGGAGCGGGAGAAGTCCCGCAACAAGTCATCGGAACTCGAAAAGACGAAGCTGGAAAACCAGATTACCATCCAGAAGATTGAGATAGCGGAGAAGGAAAAGAAGGTCATCCCGCGGGAGAAAATCGAGTTTGTCCTGGCAAATATGTATCGGTCGTTTAAGCACTACTGGACGGACCGGTGGCAGCACAACACCCCGAAGATGCTCAAGGCCATGGGGCTGGGGGCGGACAACGTGCCGGCGCTGCGGAGGGTAATGGGCGCGCTGGTGAAGGAATCCATGGACACCATGCTGGCAGAAGCAAAGGAGTTGAGATGGGAAAACGTAAACGTCCCCAAATCGAACTCCTGAAGCCGATGGCGTGGGACATCATGACCATCCACGAGCGGGTCCTGCCCAGCGACTGGATCGAGACCTGCATGGTGCTGAGCCGCAGTTACGCCACCCAGGGGCGGGTGACCCTGCTGCCATGGCAGCGGGAGATACCGAACGCCTTCCTGGAATACGACGAAATCACGATGATCGCCCCGACCCAGACCGGCAAGAGCATGCTGGAAGAGGGTCTGCTGGGATATTGCATTGACCAGGCACCCGAGAACGTGATGATCCTGTATGCGAAGCGGGAAACGGTCGAGGATGTGTTCGATGAGCGCCTGAAGCCGCTGATCACTGAAACCCCGGAGCTGCGGCGGTACTGGGACGGGGATCCGGACAACCTGACGAAGCGCCGGCTGAAGCTGACACACATGGTCGCGCGCGTCGGGTCGGCCAGCTCCAGGACAGACATCGCGTCGCACAATGCCGGGGTGGTGTTTGGCGATGAGGTGGCGAAGTGGAACCCGCGGGGCAAAGAGAAGTATGACCCGGTGAAGCTGCTGCACGGCCGGACGCACGGATCCCGAATGATGGGCAAACAGGTCCGGTATATCTACGCCACATCGCCCAGGATCGAGGGGGACCCGTCCCACAAGCTGGCAATGCGGCAGGGAACCAGGTTCTGCCAGCCACATATCAAGTGCCCCCACTGCGGCCACTGGCAGGTCCTGATTGACAGCCAGATCAAGGAAAAACCGGCCAAGCGCGGCGCGCAGCCGGACCACAACCCCGAGCGGATCCGCGACACCGGCGCGGCCTGGTATGAGTGTATCAAGTGCCGGCACGAGATAACCGAAGCGGAGCGGACCGAGGCGTCCGAAAAGGTTGTCTGGGCCGCGGTGGACATGAAGACCCTGAAACCCATCGAGGTGATTGCCGAAGACGGGGCTATATCAAGGCAGGTCCAGAGCCGGCGCATCGTGTTCAACTGGAACCGCCTGGTTGATGTCACCTGGACGTTTGCTGAGTGTCTGGCGGCCTATTTTGAGGCCCTGCAGAGCCCGGACGGTAACACGCTGGCCGATTACCAGAACGAAGATATGGCCAGGTGGGTTCACACGAACGCAAAGCGGTTTTCTGAGGGATGGCTGGAAAAGAAGGCAAAGTCGAGCCACTATAAGCAGTTCGGGGCGGATGCGTATATCCCGGAGCAGGTCAGCGTCCTGGTGATCGGTGTCGACACCCAGGATGACGGGTTCTACTTCGTGGTGCGCGGGTTCGGGCCGAACTTGGAGAGCTGGCTGATACGGGCGGAGTTTATAAAGTGCGACATGGACGCGGGCGCGTTCGTGAACCCCGGAGAGGTTTACAGCGCGGTGATGGCGGAGGTCCAGCGATACCCGTACCAGAAGAAAGACGGGACGAAGCTGCCTATCCTGGCCGGGCTGATTGACCGTGGCGGTCACCGGAGCGATGACGTGGACTACATCTGCGGTCACTCACCGTTCCTGCAGCCGTATATCGGGTCGACCAGGAAGGACCGGGAGTTGATCAAGCGGTCTGATAAGGGGTTTTTTCTGGGAAACACCGAGCAGCTGAGCCGGACGGTTGAAAAGTGGATGCAGAGCGAGATATGGCACCTCCCGCGGGACATCCAGGCCGAATACTGTCGGCAGGTGCTGAACCAGCACGAGCAGGAATACACCGACACCCGGGGAAACACCCGGCGGCGCTGGGTGACCGGGGATGATACCGGGCAGCCAGATCACTTCAGGGACTGCGAAAACATGATCGTGGGGGCGACAGTGATCATGGACCTGCAGGGAATGCTGTTCTCTGACGTGGGTCAGAAGGTGGTGGCGGCAGCCAGCAAACAGCCGGAACCGCAGCCGGAGAACAACCCGGCGCAGCGCGCGAAGCCGGAACCGAATAACATGAATGTGGGCGGATCGTCTGTAAACGATTGGCTCAGCAGCGGCGGATGGGGAAACTGACCAGGGAGGAAGGTATGGCAAGCGGAGTGATGAAGGTGATCGTGGATGTGTCTGTACTGAGGACGGTTAACACGGCGGAAATTCACAAGAAGGTGTGGGGTCAAGAGACCTGGATAGTCAACAACGACGAATACTGTGGCAAGCTGCTGGACATCGATCTGGGGGCCATGTGTTCGGTACATTATCACCTGGCGAAGCATGAGACGTTTTATTGCCTGTCGGGACGGGTGCTTTTGATGCTGTGGCCCGGATATGACCCTGCGGAAGGGGTTCACCTGACTCAGTACCAGTATCAGACGCTATTGGCCGGGGACTCGATTGAGATACCAAGGGGGCTGCCGCACTCATTCAAGGGTATGCGAAGGTCACGGATGATTGAATTTTCTACCCATCATGACGACAATGACAGCATCAGATTAACCCAAAGCACGAAAGGCGGTGCGTAATGCCCAGAGGAAAGCCGAAAGGCGCGCAGGTAACCAGCAGGCCGACAGTCCTGCTCGAAGAGAGAGAAAAGGTCGCCGGGATGTTTGAGGAATCCCGGGAAACCGGGAAAAAATGGATGGAACCGGGCGGACTGTCGCTGCGTTGCAACGAACGCCTGGCGGCCGGATGGGTCCTGGAGCGGATCGTCGACACCGGCGGAAACGAGTTCATTTTTCTCTGGAAACGCCGGGAATGATGAGCCCGAAGGTTTTCCCGACCATACTGATTTTTCTGGATGTGTGTGCGGCGCTTAGCTACCTCCCCACGGGTGACTGGCGCCGCATCGTTTACTGGATGGCGGCAGCCCTGCTGACCTTCACAGTTACTTGGTAAGTTTATAACTTGTTGATAACTCGTGCATAACCATCCCCGCTCAAGTATTTAGTTGACAATTCCTACAGTTTCAGGTAAATTTTACCTGAACGCGACCCTCCTTCTTTGACAGTTTGGGCAACCTGACCGCTAGGCGGCCACCTGACGGTCAGGCCAAGAAAAAAAGGGCTGGTAAGAGCTTACTCTCTCACCGGCCCTTTTTTCTTGCCCAAACCGGAGACTAAATGGGCTGGACTGCAGCAGACCTTGCACTGATTAAAGCCGCAATCCTTGCCATTGTTGCCAACCCCGTCAAAACAGTCGAAATCAACGGTCGCCGGTGGACCAAATATGACCTGGATGACCTGATTAAGCTCAAGGATGAGATGGAGGCCGACGTTCTGTCCGCTACTTACGGCGGCGCCCAGCCCATGACCTTCGTCGAGGTGGATGACTGATGGGACTCCGGGCCACTATCCGCAACTTTCGCCAGCACTTCCTTCCGGATGTCCGCAGCATGATGCGCGGGGATCCGGCCAACAGTTACGAGGTCGGCAAGCTGCAGCAGTACCTGGGACACCTGGGCAGGTTCTATCTGGGGGCCCACTACGACGCATCCAATACCGGCCGGCTGAACAGCGACTGGTCCAGTAGCTACGACACCCCATACACGAATTACCGAGACTCGCGGGAAGTGCTGATTGCCCGGTCGATCCGGATGGTCGACAATAACCCGAATGCAAAGGCCATCCTGGAGCAGATAGTGGCCGACAGCATCGGCACCGGCATCAAACCCCAGCCCCGGGTCAAGTTCGCCGGCGGAGAGCCCATCAAGGGCCTCAACGACGTTCTGACGGCCGGCTGGGAGCGCTACAACGACGAATGGGATGCCACCCGCCAGGCCACGTTCTACGACATCCAGGCGACCGCGCTGCGCGAGATAATCACCTCCGGCGCCGTGTTGAGCAACAAGGTCCGCGGGACCGATGCAACGCTGGGTGTGAAGTCCCAACTGGTCCCGGTGCTGCGGCTGGATTGCAGCCACGACGCGGAAAACCCCGGGATGGGCGATGACCCGCGGGTGAAGCAGACCGCGTTCGGCATCAACCTGAGCGCCGACGGCGAACCGCTGTCATACTGGATTCAGGGCATCAACAAGCCGATATCCGCCGATTACATGCACCAGACCTACCGGCGCCTGAAGGCCGAAGAGCACACCGGGACACCCTGGTTTGTGGCCGCCCTGAAATACCTGTGGGCGAACGAAGAGCTGACGAAGGACAAGCTGATCGCATCACGCATCCAGGCCATGATCGGGATGATCATGCCGAACAAAATGTGGTCCCAGCTCGCACCGAACAGCAGCAACGCCGACGGGCAGCTCGAGTTCAAGTCCGGGCGGGTCTACCACTACGACGCGCAGTCGGGCGGCAAGCCGGAGATCCTCCAGGCCGATGATAGCATCCAGAACGTCCTGATCCCACTTCAGCGCCTGCTGATGCACTCGATCAGCGTCTCCCTGGGCTGGTCATACCAGACCGTGACCAGGGATGTGTCTGAAATTAACATGGCGGCTGGAAAAATCAACACCAACAAGGACCACCAGGCCGCCGAGATGATTCAACGGTGGTTCAGCAAGTCGTTCTGCCAGTATGAATGGGAATATTTCGTCCGCCGCATGTTCCTGACCGGGGAAATTCCCGGCAAATCGATAACCGACTACCTGACGGACCCGTGGCGGTATACGCAGTGCCAGTGGCGCGCGCCGGGCTGGGATTTCGTGGACCCGTATCGTGAGGCCCAGGCGGTCAAGGTACTGCGTGACGGCGGCCTGATGACTCTGGAAAAATGGTACGGCAACCAGGGCGTGGACTGGCACGATGCCATCGATCAGATCGCCGTTGAGCAGGAATACATGAAGTCGAAAAAGGTGGAGCTGCCCGACATGCAGCCGAAAGCGGCGCCGGTTTCAAGCGGTGCGACTGCTGACGGCGGGGAGGGGCAGGATGCCTCAGACAATGTCCGTTAAGCGCGGGGCGCTGAAAATACGGGGGAACAAGATCAGCCTGATACCGGCGGGGCTGGCACGACCGAAGGTCATTACGGTTGATGTCGAGAAGGTGGAGGATAAATCGAATGCCAAAGCGTGAACTGTTCAGGGCCGATCCGGCCAGGGGTCTCGAAAAAGGCACGGATGGCGCGAATGTCGACCGCGAGAAGCGGACCATCTTCGGCGCGTCGATCGCGTCAGTCGGCGAAGCGATCGGACACGGTGTTGAGCTGGACCAGACGTTCATGTCCCAGGTGGTGGAGCATGGAAACGCGGCAAAACACGGTGTCAAGGTGCGTTTCGGTCATCCGAACATGAGCTCCAGCGCCGAGGGGACGTTTTTGGGGCGCGCCACGAATTTCCGGCTGGCCGATGAGGGAAGCCGGGTCCGGGCGGACATCCGCTTGGCTGACGTGGCGTTTTCGGAAACCGCGAACAAGGCCGGCGACTATGTGCTGGACCTGGCTGAGGAAGACCCGGATGCGTTCGGGGTGTCCGTCGTGTTTGACGGTGAACGGGTCATGCGGCTGAATGAAGATGGCACCCCAAAGAAGGACGAAGACGGAAACGAGCTCTTGCCGCTGATGCGGGTGAAAAAGCTCTGGGCATCCGACGTGGTGGATGAGCCGGCCACGGGTGACGGGCTGTTCAGCCGCACCACGATCCTGTCTGCCACGTTCACCGAGCAGCTGGACAAGCTGATGGCCGAAGAGAGCGCGCCGGCCACCATCGAGTCGTTTCTGGCGCGGTACGCGGCAAGCCGCGGGATGGATCTCGAAGAGTTCAAGGCCAATTTACTGCCAGTCATTGAATCGGTATTTGGAATAACCACTGCGCCTGTTGGGGGCAACCACGCAGGGACGAAGCCAACAAATAAAAACAATCAACAGCAGGAGGCGAACAGTGGCAGCGTAACCGTCCCGTCAAAGTTGGCTGCGTATGAAAATCAACTCGAAATGAACAAGAGAAGGATACTCACATTATCGGAGGTGGCTATATGAACAAGTGGTTGCTGAGGGCACAAGAGCTGAAGAGCCAGCAGGAAATACTGCTGGCGAAGGCAAAGGCCGAAAACCGGGTGTTTACCGCAGAGGAAACAGCCAGGTTTGACGCCGCACAGAAGGAAATGGACTCGTGTTTGGCCGCGGCGAAGGCCGATGAGCTGCGCACGAAGGAAATCGAGGAGATGCGGGTGGCAGAGCGCGCCCGCATCAAAAAGGTTCGGGAGCTCGGCAAGAGGTTCAATGCCACACCCGAAGACATCGACAAGGCTGTAAACGACGGGATGAGTGTGGAAGCGACGTTCGATCTGTTCAGTGCAAACGCCGCCCTGGGCAGTAACCTTCCTGTTCCGGCCAATATTGCCGTCACGAGAGACGAGCGCGACAACTTCATGGTGGCCGCGACGGCTGCCATGGCGATGCGCGCGAACCTCCCTGTCGCCGCGAGCGAACAGGAAAACGTGCGGAAGTCGGCGTATCGCGGCCTGTCCCTGATAGGGCTGGCGCGGCGCTGCCTGACCCGCGCAGGCGTCGGCAACGTCGACATCATGGACAACATGGATGTCTACAGCGCGCTGATGGCCGGCATGAACGTCCAGCGCATCGCGTTCGCGCCGGGCGGCATGGCGCAGACCACGGGCGACTTCGTGTCGATCCTCAGCAACGTGCTTAACAAGGCGTTGCTCAAGGGCTGGGAGACGGCGGCAACGACGTACCAGTATTGGACCGGCACCGGCACGCTGAGGGACTTTAAACAGTCCGACCTGATCAAGGTGTCGGAGTTCAGCGATGTCCTCGAAATCCCGGAAGGCGAAGCAGGGAAGTTCGGGCAGTTCAGCGACACACACGAGCACGCCCAGCTGAAGACCTATGGCCGGCTGTATTCACTCACCCGCCAGGCACTCGTGAATGACGACATGAACTGGTTTGCGCGGGTCCCGCAGCGGATGACCGGAAGCATCCGGCGCAAGATCAACAAGATGGTCTACGGGCTGTTGTTCAACGACAACGGCGCCGGCGCGAACTTTGTCGGACCGCTCATGGGCGAGGATGGCATCCGTCTGTTCAACCTGGCGAACCATGCCAACTACCTGGCGACAGGTACGGGTGGCGCGGTGACGGAAGCAACGGTGGGCGCGGGTTACAACGCGATGCGGGCGCAGCGGTCACCGAGTCCCGATGGCGGTGCAAGTGCGGCCATCGCGCTCAACCTGCGGCCGAAGTTTCTACTGTGCGACCGCACCAACGAGGTGGCGGCCGCGGTGCTCAACGGCAGCAGTCTGCTTTCATCGGTTGCCGGGCCGGTGGCCGGTTCACAGCCGGTCAACGCATACGGTCCGGGCGCTGCCCGCAACCTGCAGGTGATCTCCGATGAAGAGATCGCCATCAACACGGCGGGTATGTGGTACCTGGCGGCGGATCCCGATGTTGCGGACACGATTTCTGTGATGACACTCAACGGCAGGGATGCCCCGACGGTCAAGAGCGAAGATGCGAGATTGAGCGAGCCCCAGGGCATTGCCTGGAGCGCCAATCACGATTTCACGGTTGTGGCTGGGGACTGGCGCGGGCTGTACTGCAACGCCGGAGCATAAGCGGGACAGGGTGAGTGATACGGGGGCGGTTGATGTACGCGGTAGATGGCAGGCAAACAATAAACGGAGGTAGCACATGAGTGCAATCGGAACAACCAGAGAGGCGGCCTGGGTACAGGGGAGCGTCGAAGGCACCGCCCACGTACACTGGACGAACAACACCGGCGCGACGCAGGCGATCGGCAATATCATTGCCATCCCGACCGCGGCCGGGCGGCGGATCGCCGGGGTGATCGAAGGCAACGTCACGACCCCGGGGTCATCGACGGTCATCAATGGCGCGGTGGCGATGGTCCGCATTCGCGGCCGTTACAACATCATCAAGGACACGGACCAGGGCCCGGCGTTCGCAGTCTACCAGACGGTGTGGTGGGATGCCGGCAACAACGAAGCCAACACCGCGGCGGTGTGCAACACGATGGCCGACTTCGTGGTCGGGTCGTGCAGCCAGGCGGCGGTGGCGGCCGATGCGTTCGTGGAAGTCGACCTGAACGAGGGCCCGGCGGCCGGATCGATCGGATCCAGCTCATCGTCGAGCTCGAGCAGCAGCTCTTCGTCCAGCTCATCGTCCAGCTCCAGCTCTTCGTCGAGCAGCTCGACCTAAGCTGACGTTGTTCGAATCAGAAGGGGGCGGGGGTATCAGCCCCTGCCCCTTTTGATACAAGGACAGCATGACACTGACGATACAGAGCGACATGGTGAACGTCTTCCTCAATTCCGGGTTCGAGGAAAGCATCAGCTATACCCCGTCCGGTGGAGCGGCAAAGACCATCGATGCGGTGGTATTCCGGGAAGGGTCCCGGCAGCACGAAGACACGATCGGCCGCGGTACCCGCACCAATCAGCGGCAATACGATATCGAGATTCTGATCAGCAATGACGCCACGGACGGCATTGCCACGGTGATACCCAGGGAAGACACGGTATCCGTGGCAAAGCGGCCCGGAGAGGCGGCACAGACGTTTCTGGTTGCATCAGTCATTCAAAGCGATGAGGGCGCCTGGCGCCTGGGACTGGGGTCATAATGGCCTTCATACTCTCAGGCAAGGTAAGAGGCGACAAAGAGGTTATACGGGCCCTGAGCACCGCTCCGGGCGTGTTCCTGCGGTACATGCGCGCCTGGCTGGGCGATGAGCGCGCGCGGTTTGTGGGGGGGCCTGACAGCAAGGGCAAGGTCCGGCAGGGATACCGGGCCATACTGGCCAGCCGCCGGCTGCGGCGCCGTGAGGGCACCTGGAGCAAGCGCATGGCGCACCTGTTCAAGGGGTACATCCCGCCCATGCCCACGCGGATCGGCGACCTGTTTCTCAGGGCGGGCGCGGGGCTCAACCGGCCCAACCAGATGCATAAGGCGCTATGGATGCTGGCCACTGGCGGCAGCATAACCAGCGCGAAACAGATGCCCGTCCCGGTTTATAAGAATCTCGCTGAAATTGGTATCACAAAGGGTTTTTCTGGGGCAAAGGCATTCAAGCGGCTGATTGACAAGGACCGCCTGATTGGAATTAAAAAGGGCGGCAAGGTCATGTACTTCGATAAAGAGCAGCGCACCAAGCGCGGAGGATTGCGCCGGTCCGGGCTGCTGTTTGTGGGGGTACACGGCATACGGGTGCCGGCAATGTTGACCGGTAAATATGACTTCTTTGCCCGCTGGGATCAGATGGCCCCGGCCATGATCACCCGCGGCCAGGGCGTGATCGACCGGGCAACGATGGCGGTTGACCGCGGGAAACTCGACTAATCGAAGGGAGTTTTTATGGGTCTCAATGAGGAAGCAAGGGATTCACTAACCGATGAAACGTCAGCCCCATGCAATGACGGCGATTCCGGAGCAAACTGTGCAGGAATAAATCTCGCCACCGACTATGTACCCGCGCACCTGATTCGCAAGGTGACCGTCGAAGGGTCGGGAAATCTGTGTTTTGAGACCCCGATGGGTGGGGCGACCCGGCCGCATATCATACAGATGACCCCGGGGCTCGCCAATTCACTGAACGGGGTATTGATCAGCAAGATATACGGCGCCGGCCGGAATGAGTATCCGACAACGGTGACCGGGGTGCACGTGTTTTTTTCTGGATAAGAGGGTACCGCTATGCCTGCCGAAACAGTAACAACCGGAGCGCCCGCAAAGCTGACTGTGTATTCAGTTCTGCGGACCATATTGACCAGCGGAGTCACAATTGGTGCGGTGGCGGGCGTGATATGGGGGTATGGCGCACTGTGTACCAGGGTGGAGGGCGCCTGTGATCGGCTGGACAAGCATGATGCGCAGATTGTGCGGATGGAACAGGATCGCGAGAGGGATACGAGGGAACAAACGGCCCTGTTTATGGAGTTGAATACATCGGTGCAAGAGACGCGGACAGATGTGAAGTGGATTAAAAACCAGCTGAAGGCAGCCCAGTAATGGCCGATTGCATCGTAGAACGGATCACGGCGAATATTGCCACAGCCATGGCGACGGTGAACAGCTATCCCGCGGCGGTGGCGGCGGTCGAGCGCGAGCGCATGCTGCTCAATATCCAGGGCCGCTATCCGTTCATCGAGATCGGCGGGCCCTACTGCGAAGCCGAAACGCAGACCTACAAGGTTGAGATGACCGACCTGTATTACGTCATCAAATACTACATCAAGAAAAACGACGAAAGCACGACGGCCAATACCGAACTGCCCTATCTCACGCGCAACGTCTGCGCTGACATGGCGAAGGTGCTGTGGGTGGATCCCAGCCGCGGTGCGCTGGCGCAGTTCACCCACATCACCGATCAGGGATATGACTTTGACCTGGATGATTCCGGGGAGATTGAATTCTATCGATACATTGTCGCCCAGGTGCGCACACGCATCCATGCGGCAGACCCGTACAACCTTGGCTAACGCTTAGGAGGATGCCATGGAAAACGCTCTACGTCTGTTTTTGTTCAAGTTACAAGCCGTCGAGGGAACGCCGGAGGCGGTGCTGCAGGCGACCGATCTGCTCGAGTGCGACCCGGGGAGCAAGATCGAGCCGGACATTGGCGTAACCGAGATCGACCTGGTCGGCGGCGGCTACACCCAGGATGCCGCGGTGATCGGGCGCCGGAAGGCGGCGGTGACAATGATCGTCCCGTTGCGGCCCTATGGCGACAAAGACTCGGGCATCACCCCGGCCGCGGCGAAGCTGCTGCAGATCTGCCGGTTTGCGAAGACCGAAAACAACGGCTACTGGATCCTGCGGCCCAGCAACACGGTCTACACGGACGGAACCTGCTGGGAGTATTCGGGCGACATGAATGCCGCGAGTTCAATCCTGCGCAAGGCGGGGAACCTGAAGGGCGACTGGAAGATCAGTTTTGATTTTTCCGGTGACACAATTGCCAAACTCGAGGTGACGGCGCATGGCCGGTATATCGGCACGCCGACGATGGTGATTCAGCCCGTTGTCCACAAGATTTACACCAACGTGACTCCCCTGCTCGGCGTGACCATGCAGATCAATGGTGATTCCGACTGGCGCTGCATCAACATGGAGGTTTCGGGGAACCAGGGTGTGGACGCCAGCGTGCTGCCCTCGGATTCCACGGGCGTGGGCAAGAGTTACGTGACAACCCGGAAAATCAAGTGGACGGCGAAGGTGTACCAGGAAAAGCTGGCGACCGCCGATGCCGAAGCGGCCATGTTTGCGCTGACCACCGGAACGAACAGCGTGAGCTGGGACGCCGATGACGACCTGAACATGACCATGAACTACTGCCAGATCACGAAGGTGACGCCGGACGACGAAAACGGCGTGCAGACGTTTACACTCGAGGGAATCTGTCAGCGAAACGACTTTGTGTTGAGAATACTGGGTGGTCGCAGCTCATCGTCGAGCAGCAGCTCCAGCAGCTCGAGCTCGAGCAGCAGCTCATCGTCCAGCAGTTCATAACGGGGAGCCATTCACAATTATCCTAACCAGCGGGGGCAGGATATGATTCCAATCAGTTCAACACAGGTGAAAAAGGTGGCGGCGCCGGACAGCACGGCGCTGCTCCACCTGCGGTATCTGACCGGGGAGCACCTCGATCAGTTCATGCGGCTGCAGAAGGCCGGCGGCAGCAATCTCGCCAAATACCGTGTACAGGCCGAAAAGGCAGTCAAGGCCTCCACTCACGGAAAATCCAAAAAGGAACAGCTGACGATGATTGCCGCGGAGATGACGCGCCTGGCGCGCGAGTCCGGCGACATTGACAGCAGTGACGGGTTTGCGGAGATCAGGGAGATGATCGACTTGTTTCTCTGTAACTGGGAGGGCGAGGGGTGGCCGCCGTTCCCGGCCGACGGAAAGCCGAGCAGGATGTTTCTCCTGGGTGATTTGCTGGCCCTGGGCGAGTTAATCACCGGCCACGTGGATGAGCTGGTCGGGCTGTCGAGGGATGAAGTAAAAAACTGATTTCGGCGGTGGTTGTGGTATGGAACCGGCCGCCGGCCAGTTTGTGGATATGTGAACGATGCGCGCCGGCAGATAAACGCGCACGGGGATGTCGAAAAGGGTTCAAACGGAAAGCGGTGTGGCATGTTGACGGGTGTTACCACTGCGGCGGTAAAATCAAACGATGTGGTATCTGTGGGGGGAGCGGTCGCATACCGGTACAGAGATGCCCCCGCGCTGAACTGGACGGGCGGCTGCTCCCCTTTTTCGTCGACTGGTACAAATACGGGATATGGCCTGACGGGCGGGGCCGGCTGTATCAGCCGGTCAAGCTGTCTGATGCGTTTGCGTGCATGCAGTATTACTGGCAGAAGTATGAAATAAAGCAGGCGGAAGAACACCAGAAGGAACTGGAAAACCGTGCCGCGCAAAATAGAAGTTCAATTAAGCGTCGTTGACCAGGCAACCCGGAAGATCGACGAGATCAACGGGAAGTTCAAGCGGTTCACGAACAGCGTGAACAACAGCCTGAACAAGGCCATTTCGGTCCGCAATATTGCCCTGGTGGCGATATTCACGGGCATCGCCCGCAGCAGCATCCAGGCGGCCTCAAAGGTGGACCAGTTCCGCAAGCAGCTGCTGATGGTCAGCAAGAGCGCGGAGGAAGCCGATGAAAAGCTGGCGGCGATCCGCGAGTTCGGCCGGACCAGCCCGCTCGAAACCGAGGATGTGGTCAAGAGCTACGTCCGCCTGCGCGCCGTCGGCATCGACCCCACCATCAAACAACTGGAGACCCTGGGTGGCGTGTCGCTGTTGTTCGGCATGAAGATGGAGGAGGGCCTCGACGCCTTCATCGGGTTGAACAAACGCAGCCTGCGGTCCATGGGTATCGAGATTGACCGCATGGGTTCAAAGGCGATCATCCAGTCCGGCAACATCCGCAAGGAAGTATCGAAAGACGCATCCAGTATTCGCCAGGCCCTGCTCGAGGTATGGGCGGAGCGGTTTCCGAACGCCATCGAAAAGGCCGGACAGATCTATTCCGCCCGCGTCGAAGTGATGAAATCGAACATCTGGGAGTTCCAGGCCCAGCTGGCCCAGGAGTTCCTGCCGCTGCTCGAAGAGGCGGTGGATGCGGTCGGCGGAAGTTTTGAAAAGATGGTTAAAAACATCCGTATTTCCAAGGCGGTGATTTACGGGATCATTGCCGGGTTTCGGATCGGTTTCAACGGAATGCAGATCGCGGTGGACCTGGTCATTGCGGGCCTGATGGATTTGTGGAACATGGTGAAGATTGTGGGATCCGCTATCCTGAATGCGGGTCTGGTGTTGTCGGAACCGTTCCGGGCCCTGGCCGAGTCCCTGGGGTCCATCGCGGCCCGGATTGGACAGATGTTTGCGGCGATTGTCAAGGGTGACTGGGCCGGGGTGGCGGCCGCAGCCGGCGGTCTTATGGAGGATCTGAAGCAAAACGGCACTGAGGCGATCGAGCGGGTCAAGGGAGAATGGCAGTCGCTGCTGGATGAATGGAAGGATGGAACAACCAACATAGCCGCATACGACGCCCTGTGGGCAGAGCGCACCGATAAAAACATGTCCGATATCGCCAATTCCATGCTGAAGGTGAAAACGGCCATGGAGGACGTGAACAAGAGCGGTACACCCGCGGCACTGGGCGGATCCGGTGACCTTGGTCCCGCGGCCGGTGACACCGATAAAGACCGCAAAAACCGGATAAAGGGAGAAATCGCTGTTCTGGAGGAAAAGCTCAAGGCCAACAAGGCGTATTCGGATCTCCTGGTCGAGAATGTGACCGACGAATACAAGCGCAAAGAGATGGTTTCCCGGGTGAAGGAACAGGAAGCCATGGACCAGGTGCGCGCCTGGCTGGACGCGGAAATCATCACCGCCGAGCGATACGAGGAAATGAAGACGGAAATCCACCGTCGCGGCGTTCAGGAGCGCATGGAGTTGACCAAAAAGGAATCAACCACGGGCGTCAATTTCTACCTGCAGGCGTCGGGGCTGATTACCAGTATCATGCGGTCAGTCACCGAGTCCACCCGCATCGAAGCCAGGAAGCGGCAGGCAATACTCTACGCCGCAGCGATCATCGATGCGGCCGCGGCCACGGTTGCCGGCATACGTGCCGTGATGGAGGATGAATCCATCGACAACGTGTATGCCAAGATCGCGCTGGCCGTGCTGACCGTCGGGGCAATCTGGGCGGCGGCCGGGGTACAGATAGCCGATATCTCCAGCCAGAGTTTCGCCCATGGTACCGCCGGATCCCGGCGCGGCTTGGCGATGGTCGGCGAGCAGGGCCCGGAGCTGATGCAGATGGCGCCCGGCAGCAAGGTCATGAGCAACTACCAGACGCGCAATTACAACATGAACACCGGGAACGTGTCGGTGGTGATACAGGGCAACGCCGACGGCCAGACGGTGACCAATCTGTACAAGTTCGGGCGGGATTTTAACGAAGCACAGCGTCGCGGATTTTTGAGGCTGGCATAAGATGACGGTATCTCCACAGATAACCTTCACAACGCTGGGCGGACACTATCATTTTCCGTGCCCCGAGTGGGGGTATACCTCGGTGGTGAATACCGCGCTGATCCATCACCCGGTCCTGCCGCAGGGATACGAGGTGTGGGACAACGGCGCGCTGAAGGATTACCGGACCTGCCGGTGTGTGTTCACGCTGAACGCCACGGCCGCGGATACCATGAATGACCTGTTCCGGGAAGCGGGTGACGGGCGCGGGGTCAACGCGACGCTGACGCTGCCTGCCGGGAGCGGGTTCTACCCATTCGGGCCTGACACTGGGGACGCTGGGGCGTTCACCGTGCGGATCGTGTCTTATAAGCCGGGAAAACAACTCGAAGAGCCGTTCAACCACTTCCGGAATGAATTGAGCATGGTCTGCACGGCTTTCCCGGCGTATGTGCTCCCGGCGCAGGTGGATGAAGGTGAATTGACGATCGGGGGGGTGGCGAACCTGCGGTGGCCGGATGACTGGAGTGATTCAGAGTCGATGTATGACGTGACCACGCAGCTGACGCGCAACGGAACACCCTACAGCGTCGACAAGAACGTGAACCGGTACGAGACCATCCTGGAGATGATCTGCCGCCACAACAAGGCGGCGGCGCTTATCAACCACCTGGTGGTCACGGTCCGGGCCGCAAACCTGACGATCACACCGCCGGCGAATACCTACCTGTTCGGCAGGGACAACGCGGCGGCGGCATATACGTGTCAGTGGCTGGATGAGGAAGTCGATATCATACACCGGGCATTCGACCGGTTTGAATTTGCACTGCATTTTTACATGGTGCCGTAAACTATGTCCGACCTACTCTCCAAAATAGAATCCATGGCCCCGCCCGTTGTTGTGCGCAACGGTGATGACGTGGCGCTGGGGCTTGCCAATCAGGTGACGAGCGCGGCGCGGGTTGACGTGCTGCTGACGCACAGGCGCGGGGGTGTGGCAAAGGTCAAGGCCACGGGGAAGACCGCGTATCATATCCTTGGCAGCTACCGGCAGGATGAGGCCGGGAAATGGGTGGCGTGCGCGGGGGAGATAAAGGCGGCGGCCCCGGAAGATAACTGCATTGTCAAGAGTTCCACGAGCGAATACAAATGCGGGATAGGTGATGGCGAGTGGCCGGTGGCGTGGAAACGGCGCGATGATGATAAGCTGATGCGTGCGCGTCCGGTGGCGGTGACGGCGTTTGGGGCGCTTAACGCCGGGGCGGTTGATGCGGGAATAGTGGAGCGGGCAGCACCGTATGCGTTTGACGCCGCAACCGGGATACTGACGGCGTTTGCAGACGTGGAACTTCGGCTGAGCGCCGGGCAGGGCGGGGTGGACTGCCGCAATACGCTGCGCAAGGAACTGCGCGAGAAACACCCGGCGAAATACTACGGCGTGGTATGGGAGATGGACGACGGCGGGCTGATGGGCATGCTCATGCCGGACGGCGGGGCACAGATACTGTGGCCGAAGGGCACGATGCGCTTCGTGGAATATGTGGAGGCAAGCGCGTTCGATGAGCGCGGTGATGGCGAAACGCCGACGGGGAAACTCGTTGACGTGGTGCACAACTATACCACGATAGCGGGAGACCTCGCGGCACCACTGGCCCTTGCCGCAGATACCACATACTACCTGACGGCGCTGATAAATCTCGGGACGAACAACGTCACATCGACGGCAACGGACGGCCACAGGTCAACGGTGAAAACCAATGGCACAGGCGGGTTTCGGCTGAATAATACAGGCACATTCGTGGTGTCATACATCGACTTCACTTCGCCGAATGATAACAGCCTTGGCGAGACCATTGCAGGCAGCAGCGGTACCCCTGCGGCGGGTGACCAGACCGTTGGGTATGTGATACGCACGGGGTCAAGTGCTACGACGTTGAGTATTACAAACGGGACGGCGCGGTATGCTGGAATAACTACAGCCACAATAATTGGGTGGACGGCAACTTCAGACGCATCGGTATTATCACTTAGCCGTTTCAGGATGTACAGTTGTGCCGTTTCTGGAACAACATCATATATCTCATTTATCGGGGCTGGTTCGGTATCACGGAATGGAACAACAACACTAACAAATGTATCAATTGATAATACGAATATTGCTGCATCAACATCAAGTGATTGGGCCATAATAAATTTGAGGTATATCTCAATTGCGGCAAATTTAAGCGATGTAAGTATAACCCCGACGGTTACTGGAACACCAAACTTCATTGTGTTTGTTAATGTGTTCACATCATATACGATAACATGCGAGTGGAAAAATATTCTCGCCGTCGGTAAAGCAAAATTTGCGGCCGTAATGATGGGGAACAATGGCACAACTGGCAACGTGAACGGAACAATATCTGATAGTGTTATTAAAAACACGAGCGTTGCTGCTACGAACGGACATGGATTTTATTGCGATGGGTCAAATGGGACTGTTACGGTAACAGCAACAAACAATATCATTACGGGGTGTACTGGCACAGCGGCAAAAGGAATGAACAAAGCCGCCAATATAGCAGCTGTTCTCACCCACACCTACAACCGCTACTACAACAACACAACTGACTGCTTCGAGGCCCTTGACGCTACTGAGGGTACTGGCGTAGACCCCCAGCTTGGCAACCTGCCTGCCGGGTGTGTGATTGACACGGCCAACTGCCCGTTCCCGGATGGGTACGCGGTGGGCAACATGGCGCTGGAGTTCACCGGCAGTGACACCTTTGACAACCTTGGCATTGATGAGAGTGTGTCTACCATGACCGGGTGGAAGTACGCCGGGACGAAGATCATCACGCCGGGGATTTACTATACGCTGACAACGTTCCCGGAGGTGATAACCGGGCTGACCCCGAACAATGGAGACATCGATGGCAATACCGCCGTGGTCTGGGCAGGACGTGGTTTTGGGGCCACACAGGGCACCGGGACGGTCTCCCTTGATGGTGTAGTACAGACTGTCACCGCATGGTCCGAAACTGGCCCCTCAACGGTCACCCCAGCCCATGCAACCGGGTGGGTAACCGCTTCCTGCACCAATTACCGTGGTGCCACGTTTTATCTCCTAAATGCATTTTGTTTTACCAGCTCTGATAACGCCCGTGCATTCGGCGTCCGCATCTATCTCGGTGAAGACAAGACCGTCGCCGACCCGACAGACATCGGTCTCTACACCGACGAAATACGCTGGTCCGAGTTCGACATCTCCCCCTACGGCCCCACACTGGACTGGTCCACCGCCGTTCTGGTACCTGATCCGATAGATGATATCACCGAGGATGTTGACCTGACCGAGGGTGGCACAATCCCGGTAATCGGCGGCTGCGCCGTAAAAGTGGCCAACACGATCAACTGGGGCGGGGTCTGGACCCAGCTGGACAAGATATTCGATGACGCCGGTATCCGTCTCAACGGGCTGCGCTGCGACATTATTGAGTTTGAGATAGTGGGCGGGGTGCTCACGGATCCTGACGGGACGATAATCTACCGGGGAATCTGCGAGATGCCGTCGTGGACGGAACTGGTGATGTCCATCCCGGTCAGCAATGCGCTGTTGAAACGAAAGAGCAACCTGGGGACGCTGATCACAACCAGCGATAGTGATACCACCGGTAAAATGGTCCCGATCGTCTTCGGGGAGTATAAGCCCGAATATGACGCCGATGGTAACATGAAGTGGGGCGGGTTTGCCAAGTTTGTCCGCGTGGTTAACAGCATCAACACGTTCAAAAATGATGAAGTTTTACCAGTGCCTGAGCCTATAAATCAGATTGTGTTACCGGTGGTTTGGCCGGGAGACGCTATCGATCGGATGTACACCTGGATTGCCTATGGAATTGACGACGGGCTCGCTGCCACGTCCGGCCCGGCGCTCAATGGACTCTATTATTTGAAAAGTGTTGAGGGTAATAGTGCCGGTTTGATGCGCAAGATCACTTCGGTGAATTATGCACCCACTGGCTTTAAATACAAGCGGTACATGCAAATTACTTTTAATAATTACTTTCCCGACGCCCTGGAGGGAACCTTTGATGTTGATCATGAAAATCAAACATGGGTATCGATAGTTGAAATTCAGCGCCAGTATGCCTGCGATGTGTGGCCGTGTGCAGGATTGATTGATTCGAGTGGAAACCCAATTACCCGCGTGCAGGAACTCTACGGGTATGGAAAGCAACAAACGGTTGAGGTTGACGAACTGGCAGATCTTGTGCCGGTACGTGACACTATCAGTGATTTCTGGCCGATTCCGCATTATGCTTACGAGGTGCATGACAGTAAAATTAATCTGCTGGATATTGATCCTCTTCACTTTGATACCACTCCAGACGAACTCAATTCGTTCAGCTTATATCCGCCTAAGCTGGTGGCTTTGGCGACCGATCTGAATGCATGCATAAAGTGGGGCACTTACGGAACAAAATATGCAGACGGAGTATTTGTTACCGGTGGTGTGGATATTGATGCAGTCCAGACTGCGGGGTCTCTCAATAAAACGATAGATCGACGGTCTGATACCCGATTTGCGATTGGAGTTACAGCTCGTGATATTGGCAGTCAGCCTGGCTACCGCGTGATTATTGAAATCGATCCGCCCGATGTGCCACGCAATCTTGATTTTGACGAAGCATATTTACTGGTGAAAATGCGGATTAACGAGGATAACGACACAACCGAAATAACCAATCCCGGAAAAGTTCAACTTCGCTGGCGTCGGTTTCTTGGTGAATCAGCACTTTGCAAACCCAGCGGAACAGGCAGTGAATGGTTTACCGGCGACGCCGAGGCAAAGGTCAATACGTTTATAGATTCCGTCCCGGACTTTTACTATAATAGCGATCCCGCGACCGGAAACGAACACTTTTTTATTGAGAAAAATACCTGTTCCGTCTTTCATGCAATAGACGGTTATGCCTATGGATATGTGCAGTTTCAAATTGAGGGTATCAATTCATACGATAAGTTGCGCTCAATTCACAAGGCGGCAATAGTATACCTTCGCACATCCACCGAGGGTGGTGGTACATCAAACCCCTTTACTGACTCAGTGGAAATTACCGAGATTTGTTGGGCATTCAAGAAGCGGGTTTCCATCACTGATAGTGTATATCTGCCTATCCGCGGCCGCCGGTACCTGGGCACCTGGGGTGAGGGGGAAGGGTCGAGCTCATGGTCATCCAGTTCCTCCAGCAGCTCATCGAGTTCCAGCTCATCGAGCAGCCAGAGTTCGCCATCAAGCAGCAGCTCGTCTTCGTCAAGTTCAAGCAGTCAGTCATCCCCGAGCAGCTCCTCGAGCAGTTCATCCAGCTCCAGCAGCTCATCCAGCAGTTCAAGCAGTCAGTCCAGCTCATCGAGCAGTCAGAGCAGCCCCAGCAGCTCCAGCAGCAGCTCCACGTCCTGCAATTACGGCAACGGCCGGAAAAACGGCTGTGCGATGATAAACAACCCGGTGGATATCGTTGAACACGTATGCCGGCTGCAGAACTGGTCAGAGACCGACCGCCAACACGACTGGGGCCATGAATACAGCGATCACCCGAGTATCGACGTGTCCACGTCCGAGGGCGGTTTCGATTACGAGGATCTGGATTCTACAAAGGCGATGCGGCCCGCCTGGCAGATCACCGAATACAACGATGCCTATTCGGACGCGATGGTCCGGTCCCTGTGCCGTGAGTATTTCCTGTGCCAGTTTCAGCAGCCGACCACCAGCGCCGAGTCAATCGCCGCATTCGTAAACAAGAGCCTGACGCTTCCGGCCACCACAATCACCCTGGCTGATATTCTCGGACCGATCAGCGCGGTCGAGATGGCGCCGGTCAAAGGGATATTCTGCGAACCGATTATCCGGTACTGCCGCAACCCGGCCACCGGCGCCTATGACAAAATCATCCAGATCACCAATGCCCAGGCGGCCACCTATGACTCCAGCTACGTGATCGGCCTGACCGGCACCACGGCGGAGATGGCCTGGCACCGGGCCCACGTGCTCTGGCAGGCATATCGGCAGGTGGAGCAGGCCCCGTCCGACATGACCGACTGCCCGTCGATAGTGCGGGATGAAGATGCTGTCGCGCGCCTGGACACCTGGTTCAGCTGGATGGGCGCCATCAACGCAACCGGGACAATCGCCGGGATCACGCTTGAGCCGAAGCGCCGGGTATCGTTCACGGTCCCGTATGCAATCGGCCGGCTGTGGTTTCTGACGCAGCATCACCGGTTGCAGCTGCCGCACCAGACCGATGACCAGGCTATCGAGTTCATGATCGAGCGGTACCGCAAGCGGCTTTCGAAGGGTGACGAAAGCGTGTATGTGCAGGCCATTCTCTACGGTTCATCGACGGAAATCGAGCTCTACATACAGGACACCTGGACACAGGGGACGGAACTCCTGGACTGGCAGGACCACATGAGCACGCAGGTGGAGCGGGCCGAGGGTGGCGCCGATATCCAGGACATCACTTAACCATACAGCCTACGGGGGCGATTATGGCAGCGCGGCGGGATGTGATTCTGGACATCGGGTTTTCTCCCGGTGACATCGTGGTCTTTACCGGGGCACTCCGGGACCTGAAAAAGGCACACCCGGACATGAATATCACGGTGAAAACCTGTTGTCCCGCGATATTCGAGAACAATCCCCACCTGGACCGTCCGGTCGGCAAGGGATCGTTTATCCCGGACCTGGTCCCCCACGCATCAAACCTTAACGACCTTGGCCACGGGTATGAATTTGATTCATACCGGCAGTTCCGGGAGCTCGCCGCCCAGCGGAAGATGCGGGCGGTGGTGGAGGGCGATGTATGCCGGTATTACGATGCCCGGATGAAAGACGGCCCGGACGCGATCCTGTTCACGGCGCCTGTGGGCAACGTCGACCACCCGGAACCGGAGTTTGTTCAGGTCCAGTATAACGACATCCACAACTGCGGCTGGACCGGGCGCCACTTCTCGACCGCCTACCACATGCACCTGGAGGAAAAGCTGGGCGTGAAGATACCCCAGACCACCCTGTATCCCGACCTGCACCTGAGCGAGGAGGAAAAGGGATGGATGAACCAGGTGGAGGACACGTTCGGATACAAAGGGCCGTTCTGGCTGATCAACGCCGGGCACAAGAGCGATTACCCGCTGAAACAGTGGGGAGTGGACAACTGGCAGGCCCTGGTGGACCTGCTGGCTGACCGGGTCCAGTTCGTCCAGGTGGGCGAGCTGACCCCGGATGAAGACCTGAAGGCATACGAGGAAGGGCGGCTGCAAAAGATTGTCCACTATCACCCAAAACTCAACAACGTGCTGGATCTGCGGGGCAAAACAGACCTGCGGCAGCTGATCCGGCTCTGTTACCATGCCCAGGGCGCGGTCTGCGGGGTGACGGCGCTCATGCACATGATGGCAGCCTGGCGTAAACCCTGCGTGGTGGTGAGCGGGGGCCGGGAACCGCGGCGCTGGGAGCAGTATCCCATGCATCGGTTCGTCGACACCGTCGGCTGGCTTCCCTGCTGTGCGGACAACGGCTGCTGGCTGTCGGGGCGCCGCAAGGATTCCGCAGGCAATAAGTCTTGTGTCCACCTGGCCGGCGGCCGGCCGTTGTGTTACCGGCTGATCGACCCCGAATGGGTGGCAAACGAGGTGCTCGGGTATTACCTGGGAGGTGTGCTGTGATCATCTTCACGGGCACCGGGCGCAGCGGGACGGGCTGGCTGGCGCAGTGTTTCAGCGCGCAGCATGAGTTTCGCGCGCGCCAGTTTATCAAGGTGCAATGGCCGGAGATGGAATACGACTGGTCGGACCCCCAGCGGCGGATCGCGGCGATGCGGTGGCTGCTGACCGGGGTGGATATAAAGACCTTTGCCGACTCCTGCAACCTGTATGTGCATTTTCTCGACGCCCTGTATGCCATCGACCCGACGGTCAAGATCGTGGTTTGTGAGCGCAACCGGGAAGATTACGTCAAGAGCGCCGTGAACCGGGGCTGGCACGCCTACAAGGGGTACCATTGCGCGCCGGCGCCATCCGACGCCATCAGCGCCAGCTGGGCCTCCATGAGCCCCCAGGAGCGCTGTGGATGGCAGTGGAGCTTCCGTCTCAACAAGGCGCGGGAGCGGCTGGCCGCGGTCCCGCCGGAGTCGTATCTCTGGTGTCACCTGGAGGATATCACCCAGGATCTGCTTCCGGTCGAGCAGTTCCTGGGCATGCCCGCAAACGACGAATGGCGCGACAAACACTATATCCGCGGGCGGTCGATTTATGCATAACAGCAGTCTGAAGGGCATGCAGCAGAATATCGCGGCCTACCTGGGCAAGGCGACCCCGGGGACCATGGTGCTGGATGTCGGGGCCATGGACGTGAACGGGACCTATCGGGCGCTGTTCAATTCCAAAATATTCAAGTACATGGGCACCGACCTTGCCGCAGGGCCGAACGTGGACCTGGTCATGAAAAGCGAGTTTGAAATCCCGCTCCCGGACGATTCGGTGGACGTGGTGATATCGGGCCAGTGTTTCGAGCACTGCCGCAATCCCTTCCGGCTGGCCGTTGAGATGTTCCGGGTCTGCAAGCCAGGCGGGTTGTGCCTGGTGGTGGCCCCGCGGGAGTGGAAGGAACACCGCCACCCCTGGGATTGTTTCCGGTACCTGGCTGACGGGATGCGGTCGATACTGGAGACGGCCGGATTCGTGGTTGAAAAGGCGTTTGTGATTGGGATCGACTGCTGGGGCATCGGCAAAAAGGCGAAGGCTGCAAAGTGAAATCGACTGACAGCGTATCCATTGGACGGTATACCTACGGCACCCCGCGGGTGCTCTGGGGTGGTATGGCCAGGCTGTCGATCGGGGCGTTCTGCAGCATCGGCCAGTGCGTGACGGTGTTTCTGGGCGGGGAACATCATACCGACTGGGTCAGCACGTTTGCGTTTAAAGAGAAGTTCTGCAACGGCAAGGTGGTGACCACGCGGTCCACGAAGGGCGATGTGGTAATCGGCAATGATGTCTGGATAGGGCAGTCGGCCACGATCCTGTCCGGGGTGACGATCGGTGACGGCGCGGTGATCGGGACCCTGTCGGTGGTGGCAAAGGACGTGGAACCCTACACTATCGCCGCGGGCAACCCGGCCCGGCCAATCCGGCTGCGGTTCGATGAGGCGATTGTCGCGCGCCTGATGAAGGTGCAGTGGTGGAACTGGCCGGACAAGGTTATTGAGAAGATGCTGCCGTATTTCGCCAGCAACGATATCGAAAAGTTTCTCACGATCGCGGAAAAGCAGGGGCAAAAATGAGACGGTATGAACTGATTAACTGGTTTATTGAGCAATATGGTTATACGCGGTACCTGGAGATCGGCATCGACAACCCGTCGAAGTGTTTCGACCAGGTTGTCTGCGCGCACAAAACCGGGGTTGACCCGAATGTCGGGCGGACCAATCCCCCGCACCATTACCGGATGACATCGGATGCGTTTTTCAAGTCGGTGCCGGGGTCGTTTGATATTGTGTTTGTCGATGGATTGCACCTGCGGGACCAGGTGCTGCGGGATGTGGACAACGCCCTGGCCGTGCTGGCGCCCAACGGGACGATACTGATGCACGACTGCTGGCCGCCCAACGAACGGGCAGCCGGCGCGACCCGCCATCCAGCACAACCCTGGTATGGGACGGTCTGGCAGGCATGGGCGCAGTTGCGGGCGACCCGCCGGGACCTGACCATGCACGTGTTTGCCGATGACTGCGGTATCGGCATCGTGCGGCGCGGCACCCAGGTGCTCTATACGGGCCCCTACCAGACGTTTGCTGATTTTCAAGCGCACCATGCCGATATTCTGCAAATAATCGGCCCGGGAAACCTGACGGGAATTTATAAGGGGAAGCACTGATGTCAGTCTGTATCACCTTCAACGACTGCTGTTCCACCGTGTATGAAAACGCCTACCCGGTCATGAAGAGGCATGAGGTTCTCGGGACGTTTTTTATCTGCGGAAAATATGTCGGCCAGCCGTTTGATGCGGCATGCATCTGCAACAAGCGCTGCCGCACCGCCATCTCGGTGGAACAGTGCCACGAACTGTTCAGGGCGGACTGGGAGTTCGGGTCCCACACATACAGCCATGTGGACATGGGGACCTGTGACTCGGAAACCCGCCATCACGAGATTCTTAACAACAATCTCTGGCTGCATTCGAACGGGTTTCCGACCCCGCGGGGAATCACATACCCGTATGGGTCAATCAATCACCAGGCGCTGGAAATGGCGTCATCCTTTTTCGCATACGGGCGCCTGGCGGACGTGACAAGTAAATACGAGGGATCCGAACGCATGCAGGTCCCGGCCATGCCGCTGAATGCGAAAACCACGCTGGCGGATGCGGTGAAGTACGGGATTGAAAAGGGCCGGGAGGGACTGGCGGTGTTTGCCGGTCACCGTATCGCGGCCGGTACCCCCGACACATTCACCTGGAACATCACTGATTTCAACGGTCTTCTGGACGCCCTGAAGCAGGCCGGGCTGAAGTTTATGACGATGGAGGAAGCAACATGCCGCATATAGATGTCGGCATTCCCTGGGAACCCGGCCAGCGGCTGGGCTTTGCGGTCAACCGGTTCATGGCCCTGGTCGAGGACTGGGCCCTGATATTGGACTGGGACGTGGCGCTGGTTAACGTCGGCTGGTATGACCTGTGCATGCATGCGATTGAGCAGGTCGGTCACCAGGCCGGGCTGCTGTCCTGTGTCACAAACCGCATAGGATGCCCGCTGCAGCGCGACAAGACCGCCCCGGCCTCCGATGTGCTGGATGAGCACCGGGCCCATGCCCTGGCGGTCCAGGCGCGGTCTGGCGGTGTTCTGGAGGACGTAACGGATAGCCAGTTCAAGTTGTCGGGGCTGTTTTTTCTGACCCACCGGGAGGCGTTCGACAAGGTGGGCGGGATGCCGCCAGACAAGTTCATCGGGATGGACAACTGGTATCACGCGAGAATCAAGGAAGCCGGCTACCGGATATACGTGATCAAGGGGCTGTATTGTTATCACGGGTACCGGCGCCAGTGGAACAACAAACCGAGCGGGGGCTCAGTATGACGAAGCGGTATGCGATCTTTTTCGTGGCAACGGGGCCGTGCGTGGCGAACGGTAAAAATTACCTGCCGGACACCAACTGTCTGCTGAACAGCATCCAGAAGCAGCAGCTGCACACCTATCCCGGTTGTGAGCTCGATGTGTACCTGCTGCACCACGGGTTCGACCCGGTCTGGAATTATCCGGCCGTAGCCACCGCGGCGTTTGACTATCGCCTGATCCCGGTGGAGCTGAAACGCGAGGAAATCCCGCATCCGAAGGAAACCAAGTGCATCGAGTTTGTGAAGCGGGCGCGATATTTCAAGCTGCTCGAGCTGGCACCGCAGTATGACGCGGTCTGCCTGCTGGATGCCGATATGTTTTTCGTGTCCCGGGCGTTCATGAACCTGTTTGACCTGGTTGCCGGCACCGATAAGCTGATCGGCGCCAACGAGAAAATCAAGTGGGACATGGGACCCACCTACATGCTGGGAGCTGAGCCGATATTTCCCAAGCCAACCCGCCTTCATGCGATGATCTGCAACGTGCCCAGTCTGTTTGACATGAAGCGGTGGTCCGAGGTATTCGAATTTTACACAAAAATCTGTTTTGGCGGGCGCCAGGACCTGCCCGACGGCACCACGAAGGGCATCGGGGACCTGTTCGCCCACAACATCAGCATCGCGCATGCGGGGCGCGCCGATGACGTGGTGGCGCTGCCGATGGAGACCATGGCCCAGGTGCATCATGTCTGGCGCCGGCCGTGGACCTACCTGATCAACGACGGCGGCCGGTGGCGCAGCCAGGCCGGGGACCGGGTCTACATGCTGCACGACACCAAGCGGATCGCCCGGCCGTCGTTTGTGAACGACAACCTGGCCGATTTCGACAAGGATGAGGCAGGCTGGCAGGGAATACCGAAGATCCGGCCGAAAGTGGAGGCCGGGCTGCGGGCATGCCAGGCTGAGTGGTGGGACCTGAATTTCAACCAGCGGGTGAAACTAGACGCTTTTTTACCGCACAGTCCCGACTGGGATGCATTGAAACCCAAAGGAGCATGAGTATGGCACTCTCACTGAAAAGCTACGAAGTCGATTTCGAGCACGGCCGTATCACGGTTCGCCCGGTAAAGGGGCCCGAGAAGCAGATCAACCGGACATACCTGGAGGAAAAGCTGCGGGCCGATGCCGAGAAGCATGTCGACAAGAATGTCGATGTCAAAAAGGAAGTCACCGCGGAAACGAGTACCCGCCTGGACCACCTTCGGCGGGTGCTGGCGGGGTTAAAGGGCGACAGCATGGATGCGATGATGGTCCGCGATGAGATACAGAACCTGGAGGGCCAGAACCTGGACAAGGCCATAGTGCGCAGGAGAAACCAGCTGGTGTCCGAGACCGCCAGGGAAATGGCAAAATCGCGTCTGGAGGATCTGCTGACAGAGCTGTCTCCGAAGGCGCTGATCGACGGGAGCATCTGAACCTGACCACGCGGGGGCGTGGAGTAAACGATCATGGCAAGTGAAAACAGACACATAACGCGGATCCGCGACACCGAGGTGAATGTCCGGGCAAACCTCGACCTGGGGCAGTCGGCGATACTGACTGATCAGAACGAGGAATGGGTATACATGAACTCCGCGGACACGCGGCTGTATTACATGGCGAACCAGAAATACTGGGACGGGGCGGCGTTCACGTACTGCGATGCTGAATTTGAGGACGTGACGGCGCACGGGAACCTGTACACGTCCGGGTATGTGTACCACTACGGCGACACCGACACCCGGATACACTTTGACCTGGATACAATGTCCCTGATGGCCGGGGGGCTGGAGTTCATTTATCTCCTGGAGGACGGGGCGCAGGACACGCTGGAGATTAACCGTGCCAATCAGGACATCGACACCATCATAAATACGGTGGTGGCAGACACGGCGTTTGTCCGCGGCAGTGACGGGTTTATCGGCGTGCACACCAACGCCCCCGCCGGCATGTTTCATATATACGAGGGCAATTCCCCCGGCACCGCCGATGCGAGCGCGGATGAGCTAATTATTGAGAGTGATGGTTCAACAGGACTCTCAATACTTCCCGGGGACGCCGAGGGCGGCAATCTGTTTTGGGATGACGGCACATACGCGAGCAAGTTAAACTGGGTACAAGGCGGGTGGGACTTTCAGGCCGACAACGACGCGGTATCCTATCTCTATATCGGATTTGATGGTGTTTGGGTGAATAGCGGCGGGGTTGCTGCTATTGACTTTACGGTTAGCTGGGATAGCGGCGTCGCGCTGTTCTGTCAGGGGTCGGATGGTGTGGTGGGCGTAGGAACGTCCACAGTACAGGCGTGGAAGACGGCGACGTATGAGAGCGTGCTGTCGTTCGGGGCGGCTGGCAAATGCGCCATTGCTGGGGATGGAAGTACGCTTGAAATAGTGACTGATGCATACTATGACATCACCAGCAACCGATGGGAACATGCGACGGCGACAACTGGGAACGCCCGCATTGCGATGGGTGATGGCATATATATGTATATACCAGACGGTACAGGAAATCCCGGTGATCCGTTGACATGGATCGAAATGCTCCGCCTGAAATACACCAGCTCGACAACCAGTGAAATTATTATCAATGATACACAGACCAGCAAACTTACGATGAAAATTCGTCAGAAAAGCGATGCTGCGCACCCGTGTATCTATCTCGAACAGGATGACGAAAGCGAAGGATGTATCGACTTTTTGGCAAGTGACCGGGGAGCCATAATTACGAATGGGGTAACAAACAGTGTCGCATCTGTAAGGTGCGAACTCAACGGAACCGTATACAGGGTGGCGCTCTTTGCAGATGCCTAAACTAATAATCACCACTCCCGTCTATCGCTCCGAGGCAGCAATCGTTCCGGAGTGCCGGGCTACGGTGCACGCCCTGCGCGATGCGGGGATGTGCGTTGCGCCAGAATGGGTTATCATGCCCGGGCCACTGGTGTACAAAAACCGCAACGACTCGATCCGATACGCACTCACCGTCCCCGGCTGGACGCACCTGCTGACGCTCGATGCGGATATCTCGCTGGTAGACCCCGAGGCTGATGTCCGGCGCCTGCTCGATGCGGATGTGGATATCATCGGCGGGGCATACACGATGCGCTGGGAGGATGGCCCGGACATGGTTTGTGCGGCGCGGCTCGACAGCGGGCACATCACAACGACCAGCGCCGGGCGGCATGAGGTGGACTGGATGGGCGGTGGGTGCATCCTGATACGGCGGGAGTGCATCGAGGCGCTGGGGTCGCTATGGTTCCGGCACGAGTTCAACGCGGACGCGAGCGACCAGACCCCGGAGGATGTGGGGTTCTGCCAGTGGGCGCGCGCACACGGATACAAAATATGGCTTGACTGTGATGTGCATGCCGTACATCACCAACTACAAAACAGAGGGGGCACCAGTATGGACGGACTCACACTGCCGACAGTGGAGGACAGACAGCGCATCATCCAGGAAAAAATCGATGCGTGCATCCGTGGGATCTACTCGTTGACCATCGACGCAAAGGCCGCGGAGATTACGGGCAACGCCAAGAACACGGAGAAACTCGAAAAGGCGTTGTCGGAAACAATGAAGCAAAAGGCGGCATACGAACAGCTGATGAAGGAAATCAAGTAACACAGCGGGGACTGGAGGCGGTATGAAACGGGTACTGGTGATCGACGGTGGCGGGTGCAAGGGGGTGGCGCCGGCAGTGGTGCTGTCGGAGATTGAACACAAAACCAAGCGGCCGATCTGGCAGACGTTCGACCTCGTGGTCGGCACCTCGGTCGGGGCGATCCTGACCGGGATCATGGCCACCGGGAAGCTGACCGCCACCCAGACCCTGCAACTCATGTTCCGGGCCCTGCCGCAGATATTCACCCGCCGTCCCTGGCCGCTGCTCCCGAAGTACCCGCGGCAGCCGTTTATCGACGCCTGGACAGCCAATATCGGCACGGTGCTGATGCGGGAGTGCAAAACGGTGTATGTGGCCACCGCGGTGAGTGCATGCGACAGCCACACCCACTATTTCAAGAGCAGCCACGACAAGGACGCTTCCCTGCCGGTGCTCGAGGTGGTGTTGCGGTCGTTTGCGGCGCCGGCCTACTTTGGCGGCCTGGTGGACAAAGAGGCGAAGACGGTCTGGCTGGACGGCGGGACCGGGATCGACAACTGCCCGGTGCTGGAGCCCCTCTGGGAGATCGTAGACCGAGGCTGGCACAACGAGGGGCCGGTATACATTCTCAGCCTGGGCTGCGGGTCCCATAACCCCAGCCAGACATTCGAGCATGCCAGCCGTCGCTGGGGCAAGAACCTGCGGGAAGCGGGGATGTATACCAGCATGGCCGACGGCGGTCTGGCGCGCCTGCAGTCCCGGCGCTCCCGGGTCGAGTTCGTGGAGAAAATCTGCGGTGAGTTTCCAAACGTCTATTTCAACCGCTGTGACGTTGAAATCCCCGAAAAAATGGACATCATGGACGGGGTGAAGTATCTCGACCGATATGCCGAATACGGTGAAACCATGACCGGCCAGGTCAACTGGGCGGCGCTCGTGGAGTAAACCGTGATGGAACACCGGATCGCCATCTTCGCAGGTCATGTCGGCAAGGACTCCGGGGCGATCGACGCGGCCGACAACCAGGACAATCTGTACACCATCGAGGCGGTGGTCACCTACGCCGTGGCCAGCAAGGTAATCCGCCACCTGGTTGATCTGGACATCCCGCACGAGCTCATCGTGGGCGGCTGGAATGACCGGCTGATGGGATCGGCCGGCTGCACGGTCGGTGTGGACCTTCATGCCGATGTATGCACCGACGCGCGCCGGCACGGGTACCACTGCATTTATTACCCCGGCAGCAAACAGGGACAGAAGCTGGCCGAGCGGATCGACGCGGCCCTGGAATATCACGCCCAGCGGGCCCGGGCGCCGCATGCCGACAAAAAGCTGTTCATGCTGAAAAAAACCGCGTTCCCGTGTATCATCGTGGAGCTGGGGTTTCTGTCCAGTATCGACGATGAGTCCCTGTTGATGCATGAGTCCTACCAGCACCACCTGGCCTGGGGTGTGGTCCAGGGACTGATGCGATGGATGTACAACGGTTACGGTTCATCTTGACTTCCCGCTGAATAATCGCTATTATACGGGTATCACACACACAAAGGGGGCGTGTATGCGGTATCTGTCCGTGGTGGCTGCGGTGCTGGCGCTGGGGCTGGTGAGCTGTTCGGATGACTCCGGAACCGGGGCGCCGGACAATCTGCGGGTGCTGAGGGTGGAGGCGCTGTCCGGGGGATGGACGCTGCAGGAGATTGTCCCGACAACCGGCGGCACCGGATCCCCGCGTATCTGGATTGATGTGAATGCCGATGGCATTGAATGGGTGTTTGAGATAAGTCCTGCGGAACTGCCTGTCCAGGTTGAATGGTATAACACTGGTACAGCGAATGAAACAGTGCAGGTCGGCTATGAAATCGGCGTGGATGTATCCGGCGGGATTGTTGTTCCACCGTCTGATAAATTCAGGCTGGGCGCCGGCGAAGACAGCACTGGGATATGGGTCGGAACCGACTTCATTACCTATCCCGAGAATGGGACGCTGGTGATATTCTGACTACGCGGTCCCGGTGATCTTCCTACCCGCTGGGGTGTTTGCCGGGACCGTCTCCGCTCCACACGCAGGGCAGGGAAAGACCTTCTTACCACCCCGCCACATGGTGTAAATCAATCCCGGAAGAAGCAGGAAGAGCCAGAGAACAATCTCGATTGCGGCGCTGCCCCTGGGCCTGCCCCGGATCCGCGCGCTGGTGTGGCAGGAAGGACAGACGCGGTCCTGTGGTTTCAGTGACCTGACGATCGCCCAGATCAGCAGAGCGGTGACAGCCAGCCCGAACAGCATCGGCAGAGCGGTTTCCATAAGCGCCTCATTTCTTTTTCAACCCAGTTTTATGACTATCGGCAGAATTATTACGATGGTCCTGTGCCTGGCTTTTATCAAGTTCGCGGTATAGCTCCTCACAGTGAACCAGTGTTTTTTCCACCCGGCCCTGGTGCTGCTGGAAGGTACTTGCCAGCGTTTTGAGATCATTCGTAATCTGTTTGATAGACCTGCCGACTTCGAGAATTGTTTTTCCTGAACCGACATCCATATCCAGGACTGCTGCATCTTCTCGCACCACCAACGGGTTAGGTGATTGCCCGTTTTGGGCAACAGGATAGTGCCTTCGGATATTTCTCACCACGTAGTCCATGTCAAACCCCAATCCCTGCAGGGGCTCTTCGAGTTCACGCGGAAGCGACCGCTGACCGTTTTCATACTTCTCATACCCGGTTTTGCTTCTCATAATGCTTTCGGCGACGGAAAAAATATTGAGGCCCAATCGCTGGCGCTCACTTTTTAACCGCCTTCCGACTTCTTTGTCTTTGTCTGACATAGACTTACACCCCTTAAAAAATAATACCCGAATTGGGTTGACAATCTACCCGTTTTGAGTTATATTGTTTCCTGTCGGCTATATGATACCACGTGTCTGAATAAATAGTCAAGGAGATTAATAATGGGTTCACCGGACGAAGTCTGCTGGCAGAAGGATGGCCCCGATGTAATCGATTGGGAGAAAACAACGCAGGAAGTGAACCGGCGCCTGGGAGCATCCTACGATTGCCGCTATGTTCGGCGCATTTATCACGGGCCCCTCCGCTCAAAGTACGTGTTCAATACCCTGAAGCAGTTCCTGCCGAAATCAGTGTGGTCTGAAAACATGCTGCAGGGTACCGCCGCTGAGGCCCAGCATGCCCCTGTCGGCGCGGACGTAACCTTGGAGGGTCAGAAATAGGCGGGCTTGCAGGGCCCTTTACGGCGGTTTGGTGGCACCCAAAATACTGGAGTGGTCAATGTCAAACACGAATGTCCAGCAGTTTGATGTAAAAACCCGCGAAATCATCGGCCTACTCAAAAACGCCTTTGACCGGCATATCATTGAGGCGCGGTATAAACTCGCGCGCCAGCTGGTGGTGGACGCCAAGGTGATGTATCCCGGATCGGACTGGTCCACCGAAGAGCGTCTGATGAACATGGAGGGCGAGCTGGGCCGGATGTGTTGTCTGTGCCGGCGCCTGGCTGAACTCCACACCCTGGACTGCAAAGAGGCCGGGATGACCGTCGAGGACTACGAGCTCGCGGTTGACGTGGCGCTGAACGATACCAAACAGGCATTCAAGGATCTGAAACTCAACCTGCCGATGGCCGGCGACAGGAAAGACGCATGAGTGGAGAACAGTTTGTTGCGCAGGTCATTCGGGACGCGATCGCCGATGGCCGATTTGAAATTGCCCGGGCAGTGCTCAACCATGCCCGGGATACATTACCAGCTAGGACATATCGGGAATTGAAGTCACTCATTGACTCTTGCCCGGTATTTGGTGACGGCGATGAAAATAAAAAAGTGGGAGGCAATGGATGCGAGAGTTGACGGCAGTAGAACGCAAGGTGCTGACAGAGCATGTGAAGTGGCTGAACGGCGACGGTGGTTCATGGGCCGACCTGTCATGGGCCAACCTGTCAGGGGCCGACCTGACACGGGCCGACCTGACACGGGCCAACCTGTCAGGGGCCGACCTGACACGGGCCGACCTGTCATGGGCCAACCTGTCAGGGGCCAACCTGTCAGGGGCCAACCTGTCAGGGGCCAACCTGTCAGGGGCCGACCTGACACGGGCCGACCTGTCATGGGCCGACCTGCAAAAAGCAATCTACTCAACGCTATCCGGTCTTCGCGCAAATTGGCGAGAACTGCCCGACACTCTGACGCTGGAGTTGATGCGCCACGATGCGGAGGGGCTGGCAGACCCGAAGCTGTTGGACAAGTGGAAGGCTGGTGGCGGTTGCCCGTTCAATGGCCGCGAGCGTGACTTTTACTTCCACGAAAAGCGCGAGTTGTGGAAGCCGGGAAAGCCGAAACTGCGCGGGTGGGCATTGTGGGCGGCACTGTGCAAGGAAAAGAAAATCAAGATAACAGAGGCGAAGGGATGATCATGGTTATCGGGACGCAGCTCAACCTGTTCCGGCAGAAGCGGCAGCCTGTCCTCCAGGAACCAGTGGTGACGGTCCTGCCATCCAGACCGTCTGACCGCCGCTGGTTCCTGGAGCGTTACCGCCGGGAGCATGCGTTCCAGGGATACGGGGAGCTGGGGCTGCGGAACGGGGAAGCGATCGCAAGGTATCTGGCGACGGCGATGAAGGTCCCGTTTGTGATGAGCGTGAACGGGGAGCATGTGAGGCAGATGCAGATGTTCAAGCCTTAAAACCCTTTTCAAAGGAGAGTGGTATGGGAGCGCTTGCGATTGTGGGAGAGACTGAACTTTCGGGAAACGATCACGTTCAGAAGTGTCTGGAACTGCTGATCAACGGACGCAACTGTTTTGTGCAGGCGGCGAAGCTGTACTGCGAGCACATCGCCCCGAACGAGGAGCTGAAGGAAGCCATGGTTGACGCCGGGATCTCCCGGGAAATGATGCGGCGGCTCGAAGCCATCGGCCGCAATCGCCTCATACCCGAGCTGCTGGATGCCACGGGAAACCAGAGAAAGTTGCTGCGGTGTTCCATCGATGACCAGCGCAAGTATTACAAGAGCCCGATCGAGGTGTTGATTGTCGGTGGTGATGTGCTGAAGGTGAAGGTGGAGGACATGACCCCGCTGCAGATCAAACAGGTGTTCAACGGTGACCGCATCCGCGACATTGCGGCCCAAAGGGCATGGCAGGAGTCCGGGAAATACGAAGTACGCCAGGGCACGAAACAGCAGGCCGAAGCGTTTGTGAAGGCAGGCAGGCTGGTGATTCCGCCGCATGACAAGCAGATAATCTTTGACCGGAAGACGGTGTTCGCGTTTCTGGCGATGATGGAGTAGTCATGGCGTACCGGAAGAAAAAATGTCTGCGATGCGGTAAGCGGTTTACGCCGTCGAACAGCAATTCTCGCTATTGTGTGTCATGTGGGCCCGAGCACCAGCGCGAGAGACACCGCAGAAATTCGTACAAACAGTACCACAACCCGAAGTATCGCGAGAAGTATCGCAAGATCAGGTTAAAGTACGCACACGAACATCGCGATCATTTGAACAGACTGGCGCGCGATTCAAAACGCAGGGCGAGAATGGACCCAATAAAACTTAATAAATATCGCCAATCAGAGCGGATGCAAAAGCGCAGGTGGAGATCCGACAAGCGTCGGGCTGAATTATGGATTGGTCTTCTAAATATTATTAGAATAACGGAGAACATTGTGAAAGACAAATGTGATAAAATGACGGACTACAACTGTGGCAAAACCTTCATCTTTTCTGACGCCGCCACGAGCATTTGCAAAAGGTGCGGCTCAACCGTGATCGTTCACGGCGGTAAAGTGTTCAATGCCGAAAAGAGGGGCGACAACGAATGGATTGTACAGACGCTCAAAATTCATACGTGCAATTAAGATGATTGGTTGATTTAATATGCCCAGAGGAAAGCCGAAAGGGAGTAAGGTCAGTGATAGGCCTTGGAAATTGCTTAATATTAAGCGCCCAATTCGTCGCATAAAAAAACGCCATTATAAAAAAACATGTTTGAGGTGTAACAAGACATTTCATGCTAACAGCAGTAACCAGCTCTATTGTGTGTCTTGTTATAGTGAGCGGGCGCGGGAGCTGAGACGTGAGCGGGCGCGGGAGCTTGGGAGTGATCCAAAGTATCGCGCTCGGGTGCGTGAGCGTCAGCGTGAGTACTGGTGTGATCCAAAAAACTGTGAGCGTCAGCGTGAGTTGAGGTGTGAGCGGATGCGTTCCGAACTTCAGTTTGGTCTCATGAAGTTCATCCGAGTGGCGGAGAAACTACTGAATGAAAAATGATGATGGCATGTGCATACCGGGGACCATGGCAACCTCGGGACAGGCGTGGCGATCCGCGAGAAATCGCGGTGGTCGGGGCCGAGAGATGATTCTCGTGGGAACCCGTACAAAGAGATCGGGATTGCACGAGCATGCCATTGTCATGTTTCATTCAACACTAATGGGCATGGTGAGAACATACCCGCCAGTGCGTTCGGCCCGCAGCCGGTACTTCAAAATAAGTATCGACATCGGTCGGTCTGCCAGGCTATGCGGAGTCCCAGGCAGATACTCACCATGCCTTTTGATAGAACGGGGGTAAAGCAATGGTGTTGGCAATATCATACCTGGTGGTCGGTCTCATGGGTTATTCAATAGGGTTTATCATCTGGTATTGCATGGGAATTCACGATTGCCTTAAATATCCTCATTTTTTTAAAAGAACAGGAGTAAACCACTGATGTCCAGAAAGAAATCCACCTCAAAGGAGTCCACCCCGATGGTCCACGAAGTGACCCTGATCCCGATCCACGACATCTCCCCCTCCCCTGTTCAGCCGCGGAAAAACTTCGGTAACCTCGACACCCTGGCGGCATCGATGAAGGCCGCTGGTTTGCTACAGGCGGTCGTGGTGCGGGCTATCGGTGACGGTTACGAGTTGGTGAGTGGTGAAAGGCGTTTGCGCGCGGCGAAGTTGTTGAAGTGGAAAGTTATTCCGAGCGTTGTGCGCACGCTGACCGACGATGAGGCGCACGAAATCACGGTCATCGAAAATCTTGAGCGGGATAGCCTGACCCCGCTGGAACAGGCGCGGTCGATTGATATCCTGCTCAAGGCGCCCGGGCACACGGTCACCGATGTCGCCGATCGCCTGGGCCGGTCTCCTGGCTGGGTGATGCGCCGTGAGGCCCTGCTTTCCCTGAGTAATGAGTGGCAGACAAAAACGGAAGATGATACATCCAGCATCTCCCGCTGGCCGGCGTCGTGTCTGGAGGTAGTGGCGCGGTTGAATTCGGATGATCAGGCGGATCTGCTGAAGGATTATCTGAACGATAGCTCCGTCCCGAAGCGCGAAGACCTGCTGGAGCACGTAACGCACAAATACCAGCGCGACATCACCACGGCCGGATTTGACACGGCCGACATGAATCTGCTGTCCGGCATCGGTTCCTGCACTGAGTGCCGGGCCCGCACCGGCGCGCAGCCGGATCTGTTCGATGACATAGAGAAGGCGCCTGAAGGGCTGGGACGCTGCCTGGACCTGAAATGCTGGATGAACAAGGAGCGGGCCAGCCGCGAGAAGCTGTTTCTGCAGGCCAAAGAGAAGTATGGCGATGAGCTGCGCACGGTTGCCCAGGGATACTATCACGCCAACGGCAGCGCGACGCCCTGGTCGAAGGCGGTGGACAAGGCCCGGATTAAAAACGAATGGGAATGGCAGTCGTGCAAGCGGACGGAACCTGGCGCAACCCCGGTGCTGGTGGTGGACGGCAAGGACCGGGGGAAGGTGCGCTTCATGAAAATGAATGAGACGGCGCTGCAGCGGGATGAGCGCGCCATGAAGCGGGAGAAGGAAAACCCGGTGAAGGTGGCGGATGCGAAGCGGATGGTTCACCTGGCTGAACTGGCCAGCAACGTCATACGGGCTATGATTGAGGCCGAGACCCTACCGAAGATTGATCTGAGCGTCATGATCGCCTATACGGTCACGTTCGGCATTGACGGATATTCTGGAGACAACGATTTCGCAAAGTACGATGAGATGGTGACGCTGAAACCCGCTGAGCTGGAAAAGAAGTTTGTCCAGGGGATCGCCGAATCGATTGATGGTAACACCTGGAACTGGGAGGGCTCCGAGGACGATATCCGGCACGTCTGTGATATCATGAAGCTGGACTACGACGCGTTGGCTGAACAGGCGCTGAAGGATGTGCCGGTCCCGGAGGCGGTTGAGAAACCGGTGCCGGAGAAGGCCACCAAGAAGGCAAAGGGCAAGGGTAAAAAGTCGTAAGGTTGACGTGTTGAAAAATCCGCTGGAAATTTTTTAGAAATGGGAGTAACAGGGGGCGTCGGCGGCAGGGGCGGGGAACCACTCCCCCAGCTCCAAACAGGATGGGTGCCTGGTTGCCGGCGCTCCTTTTTGAAAGGCAGATGAACGTGGCAAACAACAGAATTTATCCGGATGTGGACAACCGCTCAAAGCGCGCCATTCTCAACGAAAATGAGGAGCAGCGCCGGGCGACAGTCCAGATCCTGGTGGACCTGTTCTGCGAGAACCCGCACCACTGGCGGTTTAAAGACATGACCGAGGCTGAACTGGCAGATCTACGCCGGGAACGGCTGCGGCGCATCGAAGGGGGAAAATGATGGCACCGACACTGTGGCATGTATGGCCGGCAAAGCGCCGTGAAGGGCGGGAGTGTCACTATACCGGGCAGTCGCTGGAGCAGGCGGCCGTGGCGATCCGCAACCTGGTGGACGTGAAGCACGCCCCGGCCGCGGTGGCATCCGTGCGCAACGACGGGGTGGTGCTGATGACCTTGTTTGAAATACCGAAAGCAAGGGGGCCGGAATGAGTCTCGTAGCCGCGGCAACCTGTCTGAGCGGGGCGGTCCTGCTGATGTTCGCCACCTGGTATGTGGCAAAAAATGGCAACTCGCTGATGGTGTTCGTGTTTCTGATGTGGATACTGCTGGGGTGTCTGATGATGTTCATATTCGGGCAGGGCTGCGCATACTAACGGACAGCGACGATCGGAGCATGTTGTGCCGGTAAGCGATATCAGGATTAAGGTGGGGTTTCCCGACCACCCCAAAACCAAGTTTCTTGTGCGAACCTGTGGTCACGAGGCGGTTACGTGTCTGCTCAGGTTATGGTCATTCGCTGCCGTTTATGCCAACCGCGGTGATCTGGGGCGCATGAATGATGAGCAGATCGAACTGGCTGCGGGATGGTCCGGGGAGGCCGGTATTTTGATCAAAACCCTGCGCGACCTGCACTGGATTGACGGATCAGTGCTGCACGACTGGCACGAACATAATCCATGGGCTTTTCATGCAAAAGAGAGAAGTGAGCGAAGCCGCAAGGCCGCTAAGGCAAAGTATAATCCGCATTTACGTATCGATGCCAAACGCATGCGCAACGCATGCGCAACGCATGCGGAACGGACTCCCCCATCTCCATCTCCATCTCCATCTCCATCTCCATCTCCATCTCCATCTCC
>Ga0172381_10000796_pt1 | contig 39148 bp, 35 predicted proteins | sample Leawel6488metaG_FD_119754 | JGI IMG/M metagenome (GOLD analysis project Ga0172381, IMG submission 119754) | Leachate microbial communities from a municipal landfill in Southern Ontario, Canada - Leachate well 64-88 metaG | ecosystem: Engineered > Solid waste > Landfill > Unclassified | place... | reverse complement strand
CCATCTAAATATAGCAGATCGAAGATCATCGCTTTAACAGGTATCTCTTTCCTAATTGCGGCAATCCCATACTTCCTTCTGCGTTGCATAGTAGTTTGATAGCTCAGGAAGGTGTCTTTCTCATAATCCCAACCTAGGACTTCCGAATCAAAAATCACGGTATTCACAGACAAGGATCTTACATCATCAACCACCTCTGGGAACATATCTGTAACGTCATCGAGGTTTCTAGTAAACAGTTTAATTACGCTACCTCCTTGCTCGGGACCTTTGAATAAGTTTAAGTCTTGAGACTTATCTGCAAGGTATCTTTTCCATATTACTCTTCTTTTGTCTATGTCCTCTTTTCTATATTTATGTATCTGTAATCTCAAACCGTCAAACTTACCCTGTACCAGTAAATCATTTCCTAAACGCTCCACAGCTTCCTCAAAGGATCCTACCCTCTCAACTAATCTAGAGAGAACAGGGAAACCAGGCGTGATAGTTATACTCTTTAATTCTTCCTCCACTTTTCCTCTTTGGAAACTATCAAGTTTACTAGCTACGTACCCAATATCTGAACAGACTCCATAAGCTCTATTAAATTCATCACTAAGCTCTTTGTCCCCTGTAACAATATATGAAAAAACATCCATCATTGTTCTAGAATGTAAGCCAAGTCGTAATTGCCCACACACTATCCTTACAAAATATCTAGATTCTAAAGCACTTGCCGTAGTAAGAAAGTTGATGATTAAATTGTTTTTACGTTCTACAGAACCAGTACCCGAAATATTAATTATGTTCCAAAGAAGCTCATAAACATCTTCTACACTCCTTCGTTTTTCGGTTTCTATTAAGTTCTCAGATAAGCGAAATACTGTATCCCCTATATCTCCCGTTACTTGCCTAATCTCAGATACGTTAATATCTAAGGCTTTGTTCTCAAAGTACCGGTTTAAGAGATTACTTAAACTCTTCTCAGAATAGTTAAACTCGCTCTTTACAAACATAGGCGCAACCCTACCTTGTACAAGATATGAAATCATTTGTATTTCACCTATAGAGCACTGTTTTAAAAAATCCCCCATTAAGGATGTCATATCAATCCTTCCAGGGGTACCTTCGATAGTATTGAACAGTTTACAAAGTTGTTTAAAGCTTTTTGCCATATTAACTTCCTATATATACATAGTAAGTTGATTTTGTTGTACCCTTTTGTTTTACTAAACCTTGCTTTTCTAAGCTAGTCATATCGCGCCTGACTGTTCTAGCAGAAACCTCTGGAAGCAAATCTTGTAACTGCGAAGGAAACATTTTTCCTTTTTGCATCAATCTTTCAACTATCCTCTCTTGCCTATCTGTAAGCCTTATACCCTCTGTTTTACTTTCGGTAACTTTTACTTTGTTCACTTTTTTAAGTGGCGCTTCTCCTTTTAACATTAAGATTTTCTCTCCTGTTAAGATTCCACCTTCATTGCTTTTCCCATGTTTAATGATTATGTACAAAACAAAGCCAAGGATGAAGGCTAAAAGAGTAAAGAAATTTGGGAAACAACTTTTATTGTTACAATTCTCTTTTTGCATAACATATGATATTTAAATTTATCCACTTATAGAGTCCCTTTATGAACCCTACTCTATTATATATGAATTTCGGACATTAATTAAGTTTGTCCCAAGAATCCCCTACAGTAATGTGTGTCTGTAGTGGCACATCAAGTTTTACGGCATTTATCATAATCTCGTTTGCCTCTGCTTTAAAATCTTCTACCACAGATTTTTCTATTTCAAATATAATTTCATCATGTATCTGTAGTAACATATATGCCTTATCTTTATATTTTTCGTCAATTAAATCCTGAAGTTTAATCATCACAAATTTCATAATATCTGCTTCTGTACCCTGTATAGGCATATTTATAGCTTCCCTAGCGGAGGCAGAGGATATCCTCCTATTTTTAGATCTGAGCCCAGCCACATTGCGTGTAGTACCAAACATACTTTGTACATAGCCTTTTTCTCGAGCCTGCTCCTCAGTTTCTCGCATATACTCTTCTACTCCTGAATATATCTGAAAATACTCATTAATATATCGAGTGCTTTCTGCCACATCTATACCTAAAAGATTAGATAGACCGTAACCTGTTTGTCCAAATATCATCCCAAAATTGATTGTTTTTCCTAAATTACGCTCCTTTTTGCTTATTTCATCGAGTTCTTTACCAAGTATTCTAGAAGCTGTAGCAGTATGAACGTCCCTTCCCTCCAAGAAGTCTTGTGAAAGGGTCTTATCCTTAGATATGTCTGCCATTATCCTAAGTTCCATCTGCGAGTAGTCTATTGCCATAAGATCAAACCCTTCTTTTGCGACAAAGCAGTTTCTTACCTTATCGGCCCACTTACCAACTATTGGGATATTTTGCATATTAGGGTTAACCGAAGAGAATCTCCCAGAGCTTGTTCCTGTTTGTTTAAAATCTGTATGAACAGAACCATCTCCCGACTCGTTAGCTATGCTTAAGAGTGGCTCTACATATGTAGTAGAAATTTTAGATACCTCTCTGTAACTTAACAGATCATCCACTACTGGATGCATACCCTTCATACTGCTAAGTACAGATTCTTTAGTTGACAGTTTGCGGCTTTTAGGTAGCTGTAGTTCATTAAAAAGAATGCCTGCTAGCTGTTTAGGTGAATTGATATTGAATTCATGCCCTACGAAATCATATATCGTTTTCTCTAACTCTTCGACGCTTTTATCAACCTCCCCTTTTAACTTTAGCAGCCTATCTTTATTCAATTTCATTCCCCTATCCTCCATTTTTGCCAATATACAAGAAATCGGTTGCTCTATTAGTTTGAGGGAATTAATAAGGTAGTTGTTTTTCACATCTAGATACCCTTTTATATTCTTTTTAGTATAGTCGTATAGCTCCAAATTATTTGCTCTCTCAACCTGTTTCTCATATGTCAATTTCATTACCTCTATTACTTTGAGATAATCATAGGGGGGTATCTTCTCACCTAACACATAATCGCTGTAGTCAAATGAGAGATCTTTTAGCTTAAAACCCCTTCTTTCCGACTTTAACAAATGTTCAAATAGAGAGATATCAAATACTTTAGAATTATCAAATTTATAAAGGCCGATGCCCGAAACAAATTCTTCCCAATTGTAGAAAATAATGTCCGAATTAACCTCCTTAATCCATGCGTACTCCTTAAGAAGATAATTTTTATCCCCTGCTCCAACTATTACAAAGGGCACTGAATCGAAAGCTTCTCCTTCAGAAATATATGCTATATATATTCTACTGAATCCTTTAAGCTCTTCCTTTATATCAACAAACTCACTCCAACTATACTCTTTCTCTTCATTTGAAGTGAAAATTCCTAATTGAGAACTATTACGATTAATATCTAACTTAGTTTTACCGAAAAGCTCATCTAACTTAGGAAGCAGTGATTTGAAATTGTATCTTTTGAAAGTATAGGTTAACTTATTCCTGTCGAAATCCACCAACTGACAATCTGCTAAGTGTATATCTAAGTTCATTTCTGTATCTATTTGTGCGAGTTTTCTACTGAATTCTGCTTGCTCTATGCTCTCTGTAAAGAGATTCTTATGTCGTGTAGACAGATCATCCACGTGCTTATATACCTCATCTAGGGTCTCATATTTCTCTAAGAGAATCGTAGCTGTCTTATCACCTATCCCTTTAATCCCTGGTATGTTGTCAGAACTGTCCCCCACTATAGCTTTGTAATCTACTACTTGGCCAGGCAGATATCCATATTTCTCTTTTACTTTTTGACTGTCATACACAACAATGTTTTTGAAACTACCATTAGGCAGACAGACATATACATCCTCCTGTACGAGCTGAAGGAGGTCTTTGTCACCACTTAAAATATACATATCCATGCCTTCATCTTGCCACTTGCCCGTAGAGATGTATTTAGAGAGGGTGCCTAGGATATCATCTGCTTCATAGCCTGGTTTCTTTATAACAGGAATACTGAATGAGTTTAGTAGCTCTTCTACCATGGGCATTTGATCTATTAATGATTGGTCTGTTGGAGCCCTAGTCCCTTTATAGTCTGGATACATTTCGTGTCGGAATGTTGGTTGTGCAGTATCCATTGCACACATTACATATTCTGGGTGGAATGTTTTTAATGCACTAAGGAGCATAGTAGCAAATCCATATACCGCATTTACTTGTAAGCCGTCTTCTGTCTGAAGGGTCGGTGGATATGCATGGAATGCCCTGTGTATTATTGCGTTAGCATCTATGGCTAAGAATATTTTCTTCTCTTTAGAAGTCGGTAGTGTCATATATAGATTATACTAGAGAATCTACTTCTCGAAAATCTCTTCAAATTCATCTCCACTAACAACTTCTTTCTCTATCAATATTTTGACAAGCTTCTTAACTTCCTCCTCATGCTCTTTCAATACCTTCTTAGCATCACTATATGCCTCATCCAGCAAGCTCTTAACCTCGTCATCTATTCTTTTAGCGTACTCTTCGCTATATGCTCTGCCACCTCCATAGTTATAGCCCAAATGTTTTGTTTGCTCCTCATCCCCATATTTAACCATACCTAGATTATCAGACATCCCATACTGAGTAATCATCTCCCTAGCCATCTCTGTAACATGCTCAATATCAGAACTAGCACCAGTAGAAATCCTACCTAGAAACACCTCCTCTGAGGCCCTACCAGCCACACCGCTCCTCATTCTAGCCAACATCTGATCTTTGTACATATGCTTCGTATCCTTCTCTGGGAGATACACTGTAACCCCACCAGACATACCTCTGGATATTATTGAAACCTGCTCTACAGGATCAGACTTAGGAGTGAAATGAGATACTATCGCATGACCAGCTTCGTGGAAAGCTGTTGTTTTAACATCTTCTTCATCATTCTCTTGGTCTCTTTTTTTTCTACCAAGTCGAACCTTAAGGTATGCCTCAGACAAATCCTCTTGACTAATTACCTTACGATCATCTATAGCCGCCATAATTGCTGCTTCATTTAAGAGATTCTCTAAATCGGCACCAGAATACCCTATCGTTTTCTTAGCTATCGCCTCTAAATCCACCTCATCTGTAAATTTTTTATTCTTAGAATGCACCTCCAATATCTCTCTCCTACCCTTAAAGTCAGGCATCGGGACAGCGACAGTCCTATCAAACCTCCCCGGCCTTAGAATTGCGGGGTCTAATACATCTGGCCTATTAGTAGCAGCAAGTATAATGACGTTGTTCCTTGCCTCTAGACCATCCATCTCTACAAGAATTTGATTTAAAGTCTGCTCGCCAGCACCAGAGTGTAAAACTGTACCCCTCTTTTTAGCTACTGCATCAATTTCATCAATAAAGATAATACATGGGGCAGCCTTCTTAGCCTTTTCAAAAAGATCTCTTACCCTAGAAGCACCTGCACCGACTAACATCTCTTCAAATTCAGAACCAGAAGAATGAAAGAATGGTACACTAGCTTCGCCAGCAACAGCCCTCGCTAAAAGCGTTTTACCAGTACCAGGTGCACCTGTTAACAGAACACCTTTAGGTATTCTAGCACCAGCAATGGAGTATTTTTTAGGGTATTTTAGGAAATCTACAATCTCTTCTAACTCTTCCTTAACTTCATCAATACCAGCAACATCATCAAAACTAATACCTGTTTTCTTTCCCATTAAAAGCCTTGCTTTACTCTGACCAAAATCAAATATCTGCCCTCCAGATTTCTTCATATTGTTGATAAAGAAATAGCCTAACACAAAAGCACCTATTATCATTATTAAAGTAAGGACATCACCAAATGTAATTGCAAGTTTAGGTTCATAATAAACGTTATTTAGGCCCTTGATATCTATGCCTGCATCAGTAGCAACACTATAGAAGTCTGTGTTATCAGAAATTAGTGCATACTTTTTAACCAGTTTCTCTTTTTCCTTATCCTCTGCAGCATATTCTAGTGTAATAACATCATCTTTGATTATAATTCTGTCATACTCTTCAGTAGCTATGTCAGAAACTATTTCACTTAAACCCACCTCTTCTCCTGCATATGAGAAAAGATTAACAAGAAGATTTATAGCGAAAGTAACGATGATGGAGCCTATTAATATTCCTATTATGCTAGGGATATTGTTTCTTTTCCTCACAACCCTTATATCTATTTTTTTAGCCTTTTTCTCATTTTCTGCGTTTTTTTTGTCTGCCATTTTATAAAATTTCAAATAATATGAGAGTGGTGAGAGGCGGAATCGAACCGCCGACCTTAGGTTTATGAATCCTATGCTCTAACCTTCTGAGCTATCTCACCGTGTTATAGCCATTATACCAAAAGATCCTATCGCATGCATTAACTAGCCTTTCCTGAATACTCCCCTGTTTCAGTACTAACTTTAATTAGATCACCTTTCTTAATAAAGAGAGGAACATTCACTCTATACCCTGTCTCAACAGTAACCAATTTACTAGCTGAGTTGGCAGTATTGCCCCTAACGGCAGGAGTGGATTCTATCACCTTAAGATCAACTGTGGGACTACCTTTAAAGTTAATCGCTTTACCCTCATGCCTCATTATCAAGCACTTCTCCCCTTCTTTAAGAAAGTTCACATAGTTGCCAAAAATATCCCTATTAATTGTAATGGATTCGTAAGTTTTACTATCCATAAAATAACAACTGTTTTCATCGGAGTATAGATACTGGACTTCTATTGTTTCTGGCTCTATATATTCCACTTTAACACCAGCCTTAATAGTTTTCTCTAGTAGCTGTCCACTATCAAGGGCTTTTATTTTCATAATTATAAGGCCCCCTTGGCGCCCCTGAGTTTTTAGTTTCCTGTCAATAATATGGAACACTCTTCCGTCTTCTATAATATACATACCTCTTGTTGGCTGATCTGTTAATGGCATACGCTTCATCCTTATTAAAAATTGAAACAGCGTAATTTTATCATAAAACGTGGTATATTGGTAAGGAATAAAATTATCTAAATGAGAATGGTAGAAAAAGAAAAAGGGCTATTCGAGACACTTCTATCTGAAAAAGAAATTTTAGATAGGGTTAATGAGCTAGGAGAAGAAATCACACAAGACTATGAGAGCAGTAATCACGATCTTGTTTTGATAGGGATTCTTAATGGTGCCTTTATGTTCACCTCTGATCTCGCTAAAAGCATCAGTCATCCAGATATATACATAGATTTTATGAAGTTATCTAGTTATACAAAAGACCAGAACACTGATGGGGAACCAAAAATTCTCTCTGACACTAAAAGATCTATCATGAATACTGATGTGATAATAATAGAGGATATCGTTGATACTGGATACTCCATGGATACTCTCTTAAAAATGCTATATGCTAGGAATCCTAACTCTATAAAAGTCTGTAGCTTACTATCAAAACCGAGCAAAAGAGAAATATATGTACCTATAGACTACTTGGGTTTCCAAATACCAGATGCTTGGGTACTAGGATATGGATTAGATGAAGGCGGGAAGTACAGGAATGGGAGAGATATAATTAGGAAGATTCAGGTTTAGGATATTTCTGGTTGCGGGGGTCGGATTCGAACCGACGACCTCCAGGTTATGAGCCTGACGAGCTGCCACTGCTCTACCCCGCGCTAATCAAGTATGGGCTAATTATATATCAACAGAGAGGTTAATAGCAAATTTCAATACCCAGTGACTAAGAAGTCTAACCATTCATCTAGAACGTCTTCCTGAGACTCTTGTTCCTCAGGATAAAGAATGGCTTGAATTTTCTCTTTGCCTACTTCCACCAAGTCCTCCCCTATTACAAAAATTAATTCTCCTTCCTGCCCATAATTTAATCTGTTCCTAGCCTCTTTCTCTAATGTTGTAATACTTCCTGCTTTCTCAACCTGTAGGGATAGATTTAAATTTTCCAGCCTTAAGCTTCTTACCTCCTGTTCAGCCTGTTTAAGTAAAGATACCTTCTGCCCCATCTGTTTAAAAGATCTATATACACTCAAAATCATTAGTATGGAAACGATTATTAAAACTACTTTCCCTATCCCACTATCCAGTAGCCTGTTTGCTATACTGCCTTCTTCCTTACTCTTTCTGTTTCTATCTTTCCTGTTGTATTTAAATTCTTTCATATATATCAATAGTATCAAATATTTAAAACAAAAAGAAATAAGGTATAGATTGTTTTATTCGAAACCTTTGCATTTGCCACCAACTTATAGTATATTATTCAAAGACTATTATTAATTTAGTAGCTACTACATTGATTAAAGTAAAAAACGAGAATTTTGCCCAGTACCATAGAGATTTCATAGAGGACCTTAGCAGTAAGGGCCGAGCTGAATCTACTGCTGTCGCCTATTCAAAAGATATTGAGCAGTTACTCAACTTCTTTTCTGAGAACGGCACAATAAAACTAGAGGATACCTCTATAGAAGATTTAGAGGCATATAAGAAATATTTACAGGACAACAACTACACCCCTAAAAGTGTCTCTAGAAAAATAAATAGCACAAGGACCTTTTATAAATACCTTGCTTCTGTTGGTAAGCTCTCAGATAACCCTTCTGACAAGTTAGCACATCCTAAGTTTGAGACTAAACCTCCAAGAGTTCTTTCTGAGATGGAGTATAGAGCATTGAGAGATGTTAGCAGGGCAGACATAAGGCTTTACTCTATCATTGAGATATTGCTTCAGACAGGGATTAGAATTGGAGAGCTAGCCTCTCTTACCATAGATGATATTAAGAGTAAGGATGTTGACGGAAAGAAATTGAATTACATTTATATTGCTCCTTACGGTAGTCATGATTCTAGAAATGTCCCTCTTAATAAGTCAGCGAAGAAGGCAATAGACGACTATCTAGAGATTAGACCAGAGACAGATGAGGAAACACTTTTTATAACTAAGAATGGTAGACCTCTTCTGGTTAGAAACATTAGAACAACTATAGATAAGGCTTTTGAGAGAGCAAGTATTAAGAATGCAAAAGTTAACGATCTTAGGAATACATTTATAGCACACCATTTAGCTAACGGGGTAAGCTTAGTGACCGTTTCTAAATTAGTTGGTCATAAAAGATTATCTACCACAGAGAAATATTTAAACCTTATAGATAACAAAAATCCTGAGAGTGAAAAGAGTTTAAGGGATTTATAAGGTTTCTGCATCTACACACACATCCTTTTTTATTTCAGACACTGAATAACTGACTTCTTGTACCATAGATCTGTAACATGGTGGGAGTAGATGGACTTGAACCATCGACCGCGGCTTTATAAGAACCGTGCTCTAACCACCTGAGCTATACTCCCATGCTGTCGTGATTTTACCAAAAATTGAGACAAAATACATCTACCCCCTCTAAAAATTCATTGGTGGGAAACTTACAGGAGCTTCCAAAGGAGCCGTTGTTGGTTTATCCAAGTCGGCCCTACTCTTAATATCAGCATTAACTACATTAATATCCCTACCATACCTAGTTCTAGACATCTTCTTTATAAGACCAAGGACCTCTGGATTAACTGGCATATCAAAACCAGACATAGGGAACCTACTACCATAGGATGTATTAAGTGAAAATGGTCCAGGATAAGAACCGTTCGTTAACATCTTCACATAATAATGAGCCAAACCTTGATTTATAAGATCCTCTCCAGTGAGAAGTGGGTCAAACTGAGGCTCTAGAAACTTACCATCCTCCGCACTACAACGAGCAATAAGTAAAGAACCAACATTCCCAAACACAGCACTCTTAATATTCTCTGGTAATTGCCCAATATACTGATGGGCCATAGTAAGATTTAGCCTATACTTCCTAGCCTCAGAAAGTATTGTGCAGAAATCGTCTGTAGCAAAATTTTGGAATTCATCGGCATAGAAAAAGAAATCTTTTCTCTGCTTCTCTTCAACATTTTCTCTACTCAAAGCAGCCGCTAACATTTTCTGAACCAGCAATAGCCCAAGAAAAGACATGTTCTCCTCCCCTATCATACCTTTAGAAAGATTGACGATAAGGATTTTTTGATTATCCATAATGTCTCTAAAATCAAAGGAGGATTCTGACTGACCAATAATATTTCTAATAGCCAAATTGGTGGTGAATTTATCAAACTTGGATATAAAGTAGCCTAAACTCTCAGATTTTGTCTTTTGATCTGTCTTAGCTATTTGATCTGTCCAATACCTCCTAACAAGATCGTCTTGAATAATTGGCAACCACTTGTCCTTGACCCACTGCTCGTCTTGTAAGATACGCACAACCTCTATGAGCGTAGAACCCTTCTCAGACATTGCAGTGAGCATAGCGTTACGTACAGCCTGTTGAAACATAGGTCCAGCGAACCCTTGATTGTTAGGATCAAACATACGAATAAGAAGTGCAATAAAGCTATTTACAATCTGATGTTTATGCTGTTCATTATAAAACTCCATGATATTTAAACCAAATGGTCTCTCAAAATCTGCAGCATTAAAGTAAATCACATCCTCTGCTCTTTCTGGTGGTATACGCTCTAACACCATTTCCGCCGCATCTCCGTGAGGATCAATAAAACACACTCCGTCGCCATTATAGATATCTTGAACTATCATCCTTGCTAATAGCCATGATTTACCAGTACCCGTCTGCCCTAAAATATATGTGTGCCTACGCCTATCGTCTCTTTCAAAACAAACTCTTTTTACCTCTCCTCTATACTCATTGTTGCCCAACCAAATGGTATCAATACTGTTGATATCGGTATTAATCTCATTAGAGGCAGGTATTTCTCTTGAAAGAAGCCAATGGATATTAGGAGTGGTAATCTCCTTATTAGGGAAATGGTATATCGCTGCTAATTCCTCAGTATTCAAAATCGTCTTACAGTCCAATGGAGTTCTACGATATATAACGTCATGGATAAACTCTTCTTTTGCACTATCCTTTACTTTCTTTTTCTTAAAACTGTTAACTCCTGGATTACTAAATTGATCGAAAGCACCAACAATATTATCCAAATGCATTTTGGCTAATTCTTTACTAGGAGCACTCGTGACTATACGGATATCTGTCTTAAAACCCGCTTTAGATATCTTCTTGTTAACTGCCTGCAGTTTCTCTTGAGAAACTTCTATTCTCTTTTTCTCAGGATCTGCATTATTTGATTCGATCTTCCCTATATATTTCTCTCCATTCTTTCGCCATTTATTATCTGTAGGAGTAATAATGATTTGCACCATAGCACCCTCACCCTGGGACATTTTACTCAAGCTACTTAGTAGGTTGGATAGCGGGTCACCTTCAAATCCTTCAGCTGTTCTAACTGGGAAGTAATTTTCTTCCTCTAGCTCTAATCTCGTATATTCAACCTGGGTATTAGTATCAAAAATATTATAATCATTGACCTGCTTAACCTCTGCGTCTTGGTATGAACCTAATATCTGTTTCTCAACCATCTCTGCCAACCTTTTTGGGCAGTGTACATAGAACCTTATCTCTCCTGGTATAGCCATCAATTCAAAGCTAATCGAGTTGTTTACTGTGAATTTACCAGCTAACCCATCACCTTTTCCGCCAATACTAATAAGATTAGCGAACATCTTTTCTGCCTCCCCTATTTCAATCTCATTAGTTCTTGGTACTCTTACTTCAAATAGGGCCCATTTGCTAGCTTTATCATCCCTATCTTTTTCCTCTAATCTTTTTTTAACAATATAGTAGACAGCAATTATGATGCCGATAAAGAGAAAAACAAAGGTAATCCATCCCCATGGGATATCTATTTCTCTGTTGTTGTAAGAGTCTTTGGGGTACTGTACCTGTGCGCCAGGTCTTACTTCTTCAGTAGGCATAGGGCCCACCTGTGAAAAAAGTTGTTCTTTAGAATATTGCTGCGTTACCATACTAGGTATAGTTTATCACAGAAAATATGTGTTGAGAATTTTAAAAAGGTTAATTTTTTGAGACTTTAGTAATATCTACACTAAATCTACCACCACTTTTGCCATTTAGTATAGAAGCAAAACCGTTTGTAGCGTCAATTTCTCTCTTCTCTCTTGTAGTTGTAGGCCCCTCCTGCAACGCAGACACCGTCTGCGGAGAATCTGAGACCTCTGATGATTCTTTGGTTGATGGGATAGGGGTAATTCCTTTCATCTCTCCCATCTCAGGATTAACACTATTAATTTCATTTGATTCGACAGGGAATGCAGGATCCCCCTCCTTTAGAGTGTCCATTTTTGTTGGCATTACATTTTCTATTGTTGGATTCATACTACCAAATCCGTCTAATTTATTATTCATAACCTATAACAATTATACCATGTGTTTTCTCTTTATTCTAGCCATCTCTCTCTTGACATCCCTATCTTTCTCTACACCCTTCCTTTCATACTCTCTCTTACCCTTGCCTAATCCTACTTGAACCTTTATCAGATTTCTAGTGGTATATACACTCAAAGGTATTAAGACAAGCCTACCTTGCTTAATTTTACCTCTTAATGTATCCATCTCTTTTTTCTTAAGCAAAAGTTTCCTACTTCTATTACTATCGTAATCCTCTCGACCATCATGAGTATATCTAGCTATATCTGCATTAACAAGCCATAGTTCATTACCTAAAAATTTCACATACGCATCAGAAAGGTTGCATCTCCCACTCCTAATAGATTTAACCTCAGCACCCGTTAAAACAATACCCGCCTCAAAAGAATCCTCAATACTGTAATTGCGATAGGCTTTTTTATTAACAATTTTCATTCCAGATTATACTACAAAGAGATTCTCCAGACATTATTACCATCCAATACATACATATATTTCTCTGCTCTATCAACAGCAATTTCTTTTACATTATCCCACATCGAGTTGTTATCTCCTCTATAGACATACTGATTAAGCAAAACTAACTCGTTAGGATGTAATTTGTCATTGTAGCTATCTTTTGGCTTTTCTAATTTCAACACTCTCTTGTTTCCCTGATCAAACATATAGAACGCGAAGTCCATATTCCCAGAAGTGTTTCCACACGTTAGTTCCCCCATTTCGCCATTAACCCCTACAACAGTAATAGGTACATAACTACCTGCAGAGTATCTCAAAACCCCTTCATTACCTGAGGTAAGTATATATATACTAAAATCCGCAAAGAAATCATTGGCCTTGCTAAAGTTTTCATCATTTATGACTGTAGTTACAGTACTACTATACCCTGTACCGTAATTAACACTTTTTACGATCCTAGCATTATCTCTATCAAGATAGTAAAGGTTGTCAGTAGCAGTAAGGACTGCAAACTCCACTACATCTTTAATACCTATATTGCTAAGACCTACTCCTGTAAGCTTTTTGAATGGACTCCAATCAGAACCAGAAACTGTTGCCTTAAGTACACCAACCTCTTGATCATACACGAAAATATCTCCTTCATTACCTACATCTACATATTTAGGAGATTTAATTAAGCCCTCGTTATCAGCCATCCTACTCTTACTTCTGTCATATATAGATACTCTCCATACAGAACCAGTCCCCTTATCTGTAATAAGTAACATTTCGTTACCAGAATCATCGAGAATATATTTCATATCTGTAAGCTCGGTACCATTTTCAAAAAAACCTACAAATGATTCAGGTGATGCTACCACCCTTTTGTAGAGGCTGTCTTCTACACCCAATACTTTTTGTTCTAATTCATTCATTTTCTTGATATGCTCCTCGTCTATCCCCTCCGGGACATCATTTAAAAGGTTGCTCGCTGAGAAGACTTCTTTTTCTGCTTCACTTGTATTGGTAGCAAGATTTCCTTTAGCACTATCGAGTTTCTTGTTGACTTCTTCAAAAACCTGGTCTGCTTGAGCATGCAACTCTCTTAACACCTTCTGCTTCCTAGCATATTGATAACCAGCAACTGCAACTATTACAGCAATTGTCCCAAGTATAGCGACCTTAAACCTCTGTGTTCTTAAATCTTTAACCTTATATCCATCTATTCTTATTCCTGGAGCCCGTTTCTTGAGTCTCATCTCAGAGGCTTTAGCGGCATATTTTTTAAACCATCTCTGATTGCCCAGCTTCTTGTTAATGAATACCCACACCTTTGCAAAGGTTTTTTTAAAGAATAGGATTACAGGGATGGAAATCTTTTTCAGAAATGTAAATATAGTAGAAAAAAACTCCTTAGTTCTATCTAGTATCCTCTTCAAATCGATTTTTTTACCTTCTTTCCTTATCTTCTTAGGCTCTAAGGGCCTACTCCTCAGCTCGATCTTCTCTTCAATTAGCTCTGTATTGAGTGGTTCCGCTTTACCTTCCTTTTCTGAATATATAGAAAATACAGCTTGGTTAGGAAGTAGTGTCTTCCCTAGAAGATTTAAAGCTTTCAGAACATCTTCCCTGCTATTTTTACCAACTAAGGTATGCATGTTCTCCGAAATTAATGAGGCAGTAGAAATTACTAAAAGATCACTGTCTGAGATTATGAAGCCTGCTGTCTGAGCATTATTTTTTTCCAAAATCTCTATAATATCTACGACCTTTTCTCCTCTGTAGGCATAAATCTCATTTTCTCCTAAATTGGCAACATATACTCCCTCCTTGGTAGCTGAGATGATTACCAGACTTGCATCTATTCCGGACTCCTCTAGCTCTTTACTGTTTCTCATCAAATCCTTAAGTCTTCTTGTGAATTCCTGTATTCCTGATTTAAGAGATTCTGAGATGGATTTACTCTGAGAGTACATATATCCTTCTACTACTCCGTCCCACGCTATATGTGCGACTCTTTCTGCAGGGAGATTCCCTTCACTTGATATTGTTACAAAACCATATAGTTCACCCTCTTTGGAAGATTTAACGCCAGAAGTTTTTAGATATCGAAATACCCCAATAAAGGAGTTGCTATTTTTACTGTTTTGTACAAATTGTAAGGCAGTAAATGGCATGCTGTTTTTTAGAGTAGAATTAATATGAAAGCTAATATTGCACCCAGTAGGGATATCACTAGATTTACTGTAACCACTAGTTTGGAAACAGCGCTAGATGATATATCTACGGTGTCTTGGAGGACTCGGAATTTAAGGATAAACATGAAAGAGTAGAACACAATGGCAAAAAGGATTAATCCTACAAGAACCTTAACGAGGCTTCCTGTTACAGATACTCCTACGTTTATACTGTCATATATGCTTGTATAGTCAATATTCATATCTTTATTTAGAGCTCTCCGTCATGAGCTAAATCAACTAAATTATTAATCACTTCCTGTACATTCCTTGGCTTAGGCACAAATCTCAGGGTAAGATCAATACCTTCTCCAGCAGTATCAATATATATGTTCCCAATATCAAATATTGAGCTTAGTAGCCCTATACTGTCATGGCTTACATCCTGTATCTTTCTCCAAAGGATCTCGGTATATGAGTGTTGGAATATGCTTGTTACCTTAAGCGACAGAATTCTTTTATCCGTAATTATTGAAATGTTGTAATACCACTGCACTATCGCTGTGATAATTACATTCACCGAAATAACAATGGAGGCTACGAAAAGGCCCAAATATATTGTAACTTTTCCATAAATGTCTGTAGAGTTTGATGAAATGAATAACAGGGCTATTGGAACTATTGGTATGAGTATGGCAACTAGGATATGAGTGAAATATGCTGTCCAATGTTTTCTGGTAATCATTATTATCTCTTCACCCTCTTCCTTCCTATCGAATCGTACATTTTTAGGGAAGATGTCAACATTTTTGTCTCGGTCAAAGGATTCAGGGAGAGCCCTTATAAAGGCAAATCTCTTATCTCTAAATTTTTTTGGTACATCTGTTTTTTGTGCCATTCTATATTAGTTAAGATATCATAAAATTACTATAAGAACAAGGAATTGACAATCATTTAATAGACACTTTTAGATCCAGAATGACCCCCTATATCGATAATCAGGATTAAAAGATTTTTATCATATAAATACCATAAAATTCTAATATCCCCAGTTACTCTAGAGCTGTAAGCTTCCCCCCACTTTCCGGTATTTACCTTGTGTGTTTTTAAAGACTTATAAAAAGGGTTCTTTTCTAATTGCTTGAAAGTTCTTCGCATCTCCTTATCTAATCTTTTATTACCTTTTCCCAATTTCCTAATCTTTTTATCAACACTTTTAGTTGTATTAAGAGAGTATTTATCTTTACTCATTTTTATAAAGATTGTTAAAGTACTCATCTACGTTAACAACCTCCGTTACCCTACCCGCTTTTACATCCTCCATTGCCTTATCTAATTCTTTCTCCTGCTCCTTAGTTAATTCCATAGTTGGTAAATCTTTAGGTACCTCTATTGGTAATCTATCTAAATCTTTTAATACAAGTAGTCTAAGATAATCAGACATTGTCAAGCCAGTTTTTTTAAGCTTAACCTCTATATCTCTAACTACAGAGGGGCTTAATCTTGTTTGTGCAACCTTTGTTTTATAATCCATTATTTGAATATTAAAAACTTAATGTATACATATGTATACACCTGTATTTTACTATATGGATTATTTCTTTTCAATATTTATATGCACAAACCCGTTTTGAGGAATATGAAGATGCCCAGGGGCCCTCATATTATAGATTGTCTTAAAATAACTAGCTGGAATCGTTATATTCCCAGCATTAGTATAGAAAGTAATGCTTCCAGTTGAACCGTTACTGTTACTCGTGACAACGGCAGATATCGACGATACCGGTTTCGCAGCCAACTTTCTCAATTCGGAGTAAGAATATGGATTGCCACTAGAGTGGCAAGCATCATATACAGGAACTATACGACCATCACTTCCACCATTAGCTGCCCATACCTGGTACGCATTAACAATATCTGACATCTCTGTTTGTGTCATCCATGGATTCCTACCACAAGTACTAGATCCTGAGGTATACCAAGTCTGATAAAACCAAGATACCCTGGAAATACTGTCATATGCCCTAGCCATCCAATCACCACTACCTGAACCATCGGTAGTATCCCAACCAGAAGTATTACTCCAACCTCCATGTACAGCAGCATACTGACTAAAAGCTGCACTACCACCACTTGTTAAGACTTGACCCTTTGTAGCATTTACAGCATTTATCCAACCAGATCCATTACCACAGTTCTTATAGACCTGATCTGACTGATTCGGTCTGATATATCCATTCCTGTTTATTTGGTGAATAGCGAAACTCCTTGTTGCAATAGCTTGAGCTTTAACCGCTTCAGGATTCCAAGAGGCAGGCATCTCAAATATACGATTCATATAGGTATCAAAATTTAAAGTCTCATTGTAATATTTAGCATTATTATTACAATCAAGGCCATCCCCTCTAATTGTAACTGTAGCAGGCTCAGGATAACCAGATGTAATTATAAATGATGGATAGTAGTGATTTAATATTTGCGTATATGATTGCCCTGAATCAGCCCTTGCCCTTGCACCCCACTGACTCATACCATTTCTATGCGTATATGCCCCTATTGAAAATACTGCAAATGTGTCACTAGGCGCATTTGCCAAAAACCCAGGTAATGTAGACTTATTATCCGTACTCCCTGGTACTGAAGATGCATTTACATTAGTTCCTCCCTGTCTAACCACAAGTAAATGATACTGCAAATCGGAAAGTTCAGACTTAAGACCATTAATGGTCCTACTAACCAAATTCCTACTGTTATATGTCTCATTTAACTCTCTTTGCAATTTAGCCCTTTCAGCTAAAAGAAGATTATGAGAGTCATCTAAATCCTTCTTCTGACTATCCAATTCAGTCTTCTCACTCTCTAACTCCTGCTTAAGAACAGTAAGACTCTCAAACTCCCCTGTAATCTCAGTAATCTCATCCTTTAGTAATGAAATAGTGCTCTTCTTAACAAAAAAAGAATGTATAACATCATCTATACGACTATTTGAAAAGAAGAATTCTACAGTACCTACTCTACTCTCCATATACAATTGACTAGAAACAGAAGCAACCAAATCTTTCTTCTGTCTAATTACTTCTTCTTTCTGAGCTATTTCTTCCAGCTTCTCCTCTATTTCGCTATTCTTTGCCTCTAGTACTGTTTCAATCTCCTCTACTTCAGCACTTAGTAGGTTAATTTTCTGACTAACAGAATAGTTACTATTTGAGATCTCTTTAATCCTGGCTTCGATACTTCGCAGGTTAGATTCATTCTTTTTAATCTCCTCCTGTGTCTGCTCTATATCTTTTTCTAGCTCGTCTGCTGGGCTAGAATATGCAGGAGTAAACTGAAAAAGAAGAAGAAAAAAAGAAAGAAGAACAAAAACGGTAATGTTAAAAATAGGCAGTTTACTCATATCAGATTATCCTACATTCCGACAATGTAATCAATCAAAGTCTTAAGCAGGAGTCCTGAAATTAATACAAAGATTAAGCCAATGATGGCCCATGTAAGTGTGCCTTGGGCTTGCTTAATTTTATCTGGATTACCAGCAGAAGACATCCACATATATCCACCCACGACGACAAAGGCGAGAGCAAGGATTACACCAAAAGGAAAAAGGAAGTCTAAGACCTTATCAAGGCTGGTGAATATTTCTTCTATTCTTGCAGGCTCATCCATTTAATTATTAAAGCATAAAATTACTATTCAACACCCATTAAAGATGTAATGTATTTTACAAGTAAAGGTGCAATAAATACAATTACCAGGCCTACTAAGGCAAATATTAGAGATCTAGTAGCATTCTCAACCTTCTCTTCATCACCCATTGCTAGTATATATTTGAATCCTGCAAGTATTAATGCAGCTACGGCAATGATAACAGAAAAACTAATGGCTAGGTTAATAAGATTTATTACGAAACCACTTAGACTCTCATAATCAGTTGGGTTATTAAGCAAAGAAAAATTTAACATATAAAGCTATTATGCTATTACTGTAGTAACCAACGCTTTTGTTTTCATCAAAACCTCATCAAGGACAAAGTTTACTAACAACACTGCTATAAATGCTATAGCTAAGCCAACAATTGCGAATGTTAATGATTTACCAGCTTTCTCAATTTTACTCTCATCTCCAGCAGCGGTAATATACATATAACCACTTCCGATTAATACTGCAACACAAATTACTGCGGCTGCACCAATAGCGAAATTTAAACCCTTTGTTACCAATTCTCCCAATGTTGGGATATCGAGTGGGTTTGTAATACTGCCTATATTCATGTTCGTAATTTAATAATAATTTATTTATAATTTGAATTTTACCAAAGAATCCCTAACTTATCAATATTAGCCAACTTCAAGCAGGGTTAAAACAAACTTAATTATCAAACCTGCTATCCACACCACTATCAAACCTATGATAGCAGCTGTTAAAGTCTTCTGCCCCTGCTCTATCTTGTCCGGATTGCCCATAGCAGTAATCAAAGTATATCCAGAGACAATAATCATAGCAACTGCAACAACAGATGAGAACATAATAAAAGCATTGATTATGTCTTTGACATCAAGAATTACTTCATCCAAATCTTTCCATTTCTCAACTATTGGGAAGTCTACAACTTGACCGCCTATAGTTACAAATAAGCCCCCCTTAAAAAAATTCTTAGTTGATTTTTTCATTAAGCATTTATAGCATCTAAATTAAACACATTCGATATTAAGAGTAATATTGCTATAGATAACAGTATAAACACCAACCCTATTATTGCATTAGTTATCATCTCCCTAGCATCTTTAAGTTTATCAGGATTTCCCTGGCTGCTCATCATCTTATAACCAGCAACAATTAAAAGTACTAAGGTCACAGTACCTGCTAATGGTAGAGCAATCGCTAATATCGAAGATGTAATGTTGCCTAATGCATTTCCATCTTCTACACTAAATTGCGAAAACAGACCTCCATCTGAGTTGATTGTTCCCTGCAATTTATCTGAAAGAGTGTCCGCATATATTTTATTTACTATACTATTCATGTTTCGTATTATACACAATCTCGCGGATTAACTAAACCATTGCGTCTTCACATACTGTATTATAATCGCAGTACCTACACAGATATCCAGGCGTAGCTATAAAGTTTTTCTTTTTAATCTCTTCAATTATCTCAACAACCTTCTCCCCCGCCTCTTCCTTTCTCTCTTCTGATACGTTAACCTCCACGACCTCTGAATGCTCAACAAACACATATTTAGCACTTACCACTTTTAGTCCCAGCTTCTGCTCAGCAAATAGTGCATAAAGTGGCAATTGTAAATCTTTTTTTACATTAGCCTCATTTTTTACCTTACCAGTTTTATAGTCAATGATTTCTACCTCTAACATTTCCTTACTATCATCCACCACATCTATTCTATCAATTTTCCCCACAAACACACTCTCTCCTACATGCACAGAGAATGGCTCCTCAAGTCTATACGGCCTTTGGTCTTCATTAAAAAGATTTTTATAGTAACTCTTTAATATCGCTATACCTGAAGCCTTCCTCTTCTCTTCGTGAGCCTTACTATCATAACCATGGGACATCCAATGAGACTCATATAACTCGAGCAGTTTCTTTTCATCTGGTTTCTCTACGATTCCTTCCAGCCCCTCCTTAGAATCTTTAAATAGTGTATAGAAATCTTTGAGAGTATTGTGAATAGTACTACCAAAGGATAGCGAGGCATGAGGCCTCGACGGAACCTTAAGGACGTATGAATACTTGTACTTCTTTGGACAATCTTCATATGTGTTAAGTTGTGAGTAGCTAACTCTTTTAGTAGTATCAATATCTTGCATATCTCCTTCTAATATATCATCTCCTTCCTTAAAATGGGCCATCCTTTCTTCGGCGCTTTCCTCTATCCCTCCAACAACAGGATTGCTAAACGACTCGTTTACATCTTCATCAAGAATTTCATATAAAAAAATGCTTGGCTTCTTCTTGCGCTTAGCATCTCCATAGAAATGAGAGGCTGTTAAATACAACTTCTCTTTTGCTCTAGTAGCCCCGACATAGAAAAGTCTTCTCTCTTCAGCTATCTGCTCTTCCTTGCTATCAAGCTCTTCTGAGATTGATTCTTTAATCAACTCTTCTGGCAGAGCTATCCTATCACTCATATTTCTGGTAGGGAATCTGTCCGACACGAGATTGCAGATAAACACAACAGGAAATTCCAAACCTTTAGCACTATGTACTGTCAGAATATTTACTCCATCGAAATCATCAAAGTCTGACTGATCTACCGCTGGAGAATCCCCTACTTTTATTGAATACTCTAAATAGTCCAAATATTCATAGATATTGGTCTGAGGGTTATTCTTCTCGAAAGTCTTAATTAAATCAAAAAATTTGGCAATATTAGAAATTTTAAACTGATTCTCATTACTCTCATTCTCAACAAGGTATTGTATATAGCCACTCTCCGTAACGAAATTATAAAGTATTTCCCCAATAGATTTCCCCTCCTTTACCATCTTTAAGCCCTTATCGATTAATAGAAGGAAGTCACTGATGGACGAAACAGAAACAGGGGACAAAATCTTTTTAATCAGATTACTCTCCTCAACCTCTAATTCATCAATCTGCCAATCTTGCTCTCCTAGTTTAATTTCCCAAAGATTCTCCAGTTCCTCAAATAATGAGATCTTTTTCTCTCTGGCAAGTCTATTGAGTTCTACAAACTCTCTAGGAGATACGCCCCATATCTCCATACTCGATAGGTCGTACATCGCTATACCATCTGTGTAATCTGCAAGAATCCTCAGAAAAGAAATCAGGTTTTGTATCTCCTCCCTTGTATATAAAGCCCTTTGTCCTCCAAGCTTATATGGAATTCCGTAATATCTAAGTGTTTGTACAAAAATGTCTGATTGCGCATTAGATCTAGTAAGTATTGCAAAATCAGAGAAGTGATATCTGCTATTCCTTTCTTTCTTAAAATCTTTTCCCGAGAGAGAAGATTGACCAGACTCATTAAAAGAGGCAGAACCCTCACTCTCTACCTCTATATCTTTGTTGCCCGTAAGATTAAGAATTTCCTCTGCTACCCACTCCGCCTCGGCATTCTCGTTCCCAGCAACTACGAAATTTACAGCATCTTCATCACTATTTTCAAACACATTGCTAGCTACTAGTTTCTTATCTATCTTCTCAGTAATTTCTAATCTATGCGGGTCGTTGTGTTTAATTAACCTGTAAGCACTATCTAATATCTCTTGTCTAGATCTGTAGTTTTGAGTAAGGACAATTTCTTTAGCATCTGGATATTTCTCTTTAAACTGCAGAATGTTAGAAATTGCTGCGCCTCTAAATTTATATATGGCTTGATCATCATCCCCTACTACAGTCAAATTCCTTGGCAATTTCCTTTCATTTTTATAATCTTTCCCTAAAACTAAGGTGTTTACTAAAACATTCTGTGTATAGTTGGTGTCCTGGAACTCATCTACAAGAATATATCTAAATTTATCTTGATACTTCCTTAACACACTTGGTCTCTCTCTAAAAAGTTTCAGCGTGAGAATTATGAGGTCACCAAAATCCAGCTTGGACTCCTCTATCTTGATTTTGTTATACATTTCATATGTTTGTGCAAGCTCTTTGAGTTCAGCATATCTCCCCCTTTCTTTCTCTGTTGTTTTAGGTAGTTGATTAACAAATTTAATGTATTCTCCTGGCGCACAATCCTCATCTTGTAGTCTAGAGAAGTGTTTAATGAGATCCGTTATGAATTGCGTCGGGTCACCTTGTGGTCTAAAAATATCTAATGGAAAGTCGAATAGATGCTTTCGCATAAGGATATATGCTTGCGCTTGGGTCATTAAGGAAAAATTCGTATCAAGTCCAATGTAGTGACCATCTTCTCTAAGTGTCCTGTCGCAAAACGCATGGAATGTTGATATCCAGGGCTCTTCATAGCCGTACTCCATAGCGATATCTATTCTTTCAACCATCTCTTGGGCGGCTTTTTCAGTAAAAGTAAGTGCTAAAATTTCAGATGGCTTCGCCCATTTTGATTTCATAATGTGTATCACCCTTTGAGTAATTACTGCTGTCTTACCTGTACCAGCGCCAGCTATTATCAAAAGTGGGCCTTCTTTATGCTCTACGGCCTTCTTCTGATTTTCGTTAAGCCTTATCTGTGCCATATTTATTTAATTGAGAATGATAGTAAGCAGGAAATTGCTAATATACTAAGTCCTATTGCTGTCATTGTTAGCACCCTAATTATGCAAATATCTCGTTTTGTTTTTTCTTTCATAGTTCTATCTTAGACTATTTTGCCAGTTTTTTTAACATCTCTATTTCCGCCCTCATATCTCCACCTTTTTTAAGTGCAGGAGTTTCTAGTATAAAAGGGACGTTTTTGAATTCCTTCCTGTGCAATAGTTTTTTTATCGCCTCTCTGCCTATCTCTCCCTCACCAAGGTTTGCGTGTCTATCTTTGTTTGAGCCGAGTTTCATTTTAGAATCATTAAGGTGTACTGCTTTAACATTCTCTATACCTAATTCTCTATTCATGTCCTCAATTACCCCCTCTAAATCATTAACTAAATCGTATCCCGCAGCATACATATGCTGTGTATCTATTACGAAACCTACTCTACTCTTGCCTTTTACTCTATCTCTCATTTTCTTTAATTCCGTAAAGGATTTCCCTAAATTGTTTCCAGTACCTGCAGTAGTTTCGATTAGAAGTTTCTGTTTGCCACTAACCTTCTCTAGTACCCAATCTATTCCATATGAGATTCTTTCGATACTGTCCTCAAAGGAAAGCTCCTTTTGAGAGCCTGGATGGAAGCATATCCCAAGTATTTCACAATCTAACTTTTTCTTCTCTATTAATTCTGCTGTTCTTTCTGCAAAGTCTAAATATACTCTTAGCCCCTCTTTGCCCAAGTGGAAGAGCTTTTTGTCCTCTCTTGCTAAGTTAGTTAGATATATTCCATGTATTAATATCTTTTTTAATCCGGAGCCCCCTATTTCATTAACAAACTTTTCAATATCTTCTTGCGCTATCTCTTTTGTAGCCCATCTCATTGGCGCGGTAGGCATCATTTGAATGCTATTTATATTGTATTCTTTAGCAGCCTTAACTGCGTTCTCTATCCCTCCTGCTGATGATACGTGTGCTCCTAAATACATACTATATTTTAACTTTGATGAGCATAAAAAACAAATTGGAAAATATGGTGTTAGATAATGTATAATACATGGTGCTGTGGAGAGGTGCCTGAGTGGTCGAAAGGAACTCACTGCTAACGAGTCGTAGGCCTTATAGCCTACCGTGGGTTCGAATCCCACCCTCTCCGCCAAAAACTTATTACACCTAAATAAAGTTTATCTACTATATAGCTTTTTCTGATATACTTTCCCTGTGAAGACATTTAAAACACTAGCTAAATACCTGACAAAAAAAGAGTACTTGTTGCTAATAATAGCTGGAATCATAGCTCTAATACTCGCCAATTCTGTAAATCTACTCCTTCCAACTGCTCTCTCTAAAATAATCGATGAGTACACAGTAACGCAAAGTATAGATAACAAATGGTATATCTTAATCGGTATACTACTCGTTGTAGGAACGGGCTTTACATACCTAAATACCTATCTAAATACAATACTTGGAGAGAAAATAGGTAAAGATTTAAAAGATAGACTATTTAAAAAACTCCTTAAACACAATTACTCTTTCCTTGTAGAACAGAAACCTTCTAAACTATTAACCATTATCAATAGCGACACTTTATACATCCAAAGAACCTTTGTACAGGCAATTGGCACTACTCTGGTAGCTATATTCCTCCTCTTTGGAAGTCTGATACTAATGTTCTCCCTTAACTCTCAACTCGCTCTTATCATAGTAATTACAGCCCCCACTATAGTTGGGATATTAATTCTTGCTATTAAAGATAAGTTTAAACTCTTTAAGAAAGTCCAAGAATTACGAGATAGACTTAATAAGGTAATTGGAGAAAACATAAAGGCCACTATGCTTGTTAGAGTGTTCGTGTCCGAAAAGACAGAGATCAAGAAATTTGAAGTGGTAAATGAGAAAAATAGAGAGGTAGGGTTAAAGATTAATAAGATCTTCGCCATAGTTATGCCTGTAGTCAACTCTTTGTCAATCATCGGTACCGTACTCATACTCTATTTCGGTGGGAAAGAAATAATATATGGCAATATGAGCATCGGAGATGTCAACGCTTTTAATGCATATGTACAACTTTTTACAATGCCCCTACTCATGCTCGGATTAATGATAACAAGTCTTGGTCAAGCTATGGCCTCCTTACGAAGAATTAACGATATATTAAATGCTCCTATTAAATTTCAAGATGGGAAATTAAGTATAGATGAATTTAAGAGTATCGAGGTACGAAACCTCTCTCTTAAGATTAATGACACAAACGTTTTAAGGAATATAAACTTTGAGATTAAGAAGGGGCAAAAGATTGGTATACTTGGATTAACTGGCTCTGGAAAAACAATTTTCCTTAAGACCTTTCTTAGATCCCTAGAGCCAACAAGTGGCACAATCCTATTAAATGAAAGAGATATCAAAAATTACCAAATTAAGGATGTGAGAGACCTAATAGGCTTCTCCTTCCAGGAGAACTTCCTTTTTAATGGGACCATATATGAGAATATTAAGTTCGGAAGAAATATCCCTAATAAGGAAATTGTTAAATCAGCCAAAATCGCTGAGGTAGACGAATTCGTCAAGGAGATGGAAAAAGGATACAAAAGTAGTGTCGGAGAAAGGGGGAACAATCTTTCCGGAGGTCAGAAACAGAGAATCATGATTGCGCGGGCCATAGCACCAAACCCTGATTTACTAATACTTGATGACGCAACAAGCAGATTAGATATCTCTACTGAGAATAAGGTTTTTGATAATATTAAGAGAGAATATAAAGATATCTCAATAATTCTTGTGGCACAAAAAATAGCCTCTGTTAAAGACTGCGATAAGATATACATATTTGATGAAGGAGAGATTGTTGAGTCCGGGACACATGAGCAGTTACTTAAAAGTTCTATACTGTATCAAGAAATTGAATTAACACAAAGAAACCATGAGTAATGATTACAATCTAAACAAAGAAGAAGAAGTAAATACGAAGAAAGGCTTGACGCTCTTAGTCAGGCACTTTAAGCCTTACATCCCACTCTTTGCCCTTGTGATATTCTCATTGCTTTTGACTAACGTACTATCAACGATAGCCATACCGAAACTGGCACAGATAGCTATAGACGAGAATATTCTTAAAGGGGATATTTCCGGTCTCCTGAACATCCTTATGTATGTTTTGGGGATTCTCGCCCTTACAGCAATTGGCCAGTACATAAGAGTGAGATCAACTGGGGTCCTTTCTCAAAAAGTTTTGTTTAATATTCGAGAGGAGGTATTTAACAAAATTCAAGAGCTGCCAACTCAGTTTGTATCAGACAATCAAGCTGGCGATGTAATCCAACGTCTTACTGGTAATGTAGAGTCCTTAAACACCTTCTTCTCAGAGGGACTTGTCCGAATAATGCAGTTAACCTTTAGTTTAACGAGTATCTTAATTGCAATGTATCTCTTAGATTGGAGAGTTGCAACGATTTCTTTAATTGCAGCTACAATTACCCTTTCATTTATATCTCTACAAGGAAAATTTTTAGAAAAGCCCATAAAGGAGTCTCTTAATAAAGAGGGTATGGTTAGTGCCAAAGTTCAAGAGACTTTGGATGGCTTTGTCCCAATACAGTCAGCTAATCAACAAGATAAATGGTTCACTCAATTTAATAGATTGACTAATAACTATTATGAAATCTCTAAAAAAGTTGCTGTAATATCCTCAACAGCTGACACATTCTTAACCTTTATGAACGTTATTACAGTAGTAGCTACCCTAATTTATTCTCTAAGTTTAATGTCTACAAGTTCTATCACTCTTGGTGCAATAATCCTTTTTAACCTTTATTCTCAACAAATCTTTAGAAATTTAGATAGAGTCTCATATATTTGGAGAAACGTTAAAACTGGATTAGCTGCTGCCTCTAGGTTAGATGATATCTTGAAACTAGAGAGTAATATTAAAAACCCTGAAGTTCCCTACTCTCCTAAAAAGATAGAGGGTAAAGTAGAGTTTGTAGATGTTGATTTCGGATATAACGGGAACGATGTCGTTTTAAAAGATGTAAACTTTGTAGCATATCCTGGCAAAACAATCGCAATCGTTGGTCCTACTGGTGGTGGTAAAACAACATTTGTAAACCTCATTGCTCGACTGTATGACGTTAAGAATGGTCAAATAAAGGTAGATGATGTAGATGTTAAGAATTGGGATCTAGATACTTTAAGAGAAAGTATAGGATATCTAATACAAGATACTTTCTTGTTTGAAGATACAATCCTAAATAATCTGAAATATGATAATCCTACTGTTACAGAGAAAGATGCTAAAGAGATGTTTGAATTTTTGGGGGTAGAATCTTTTATCAATTCGTTATCTAAGGGCTTACAAACAGAAATTGATAGTGAAGGGACTGGCTTGAGTTCCGGGCAAAGGCAAATAATCTCCTTAGCTAGAATACTTCTTCGAGATCCTAAGATATTGATTTTAGATGAAGCTACTGCGCGCATAGATACTAAGTCAGAGAAATTGTTACAAACAGCTATAGAGAAAGCAGTCAAAGGGAAAACTACTTTTGTAATAGCTCACAGATTAAGTACCATATTTAACGCAAATCATATAATTCTTATCAAAGATAACACTATCCTTGAGCAAGGTAATCATCAACAGCTTATCGAGAAGAAAGGCTTTTACTATGAAATGTATTCTAAGTTTACAGGAGATAATTAATTGGCCTCTACCTATATGAAAGACAAAGAAAATTTTCTTTTAAGTTTATCAATCACCCTAGGTGTAATCCTTTTAGGATTAATAAGTTATGTGGTATATTCCGAGTATAGGATACAGAACAGAACATTGAATAGATGCCCCTATCAGGGCTGGTCATATGAACACGGAGAGAGTTTTGATTCTGGAGATGGTTGTAATGTGTGTGTATGCAATGACGGTGTCATAGCATGTACAGAGAGAGCATGCGATATAAATTTAGAGGATAATTTAGATGGAGAATAATAACGCAGAGTCCCCTACCATAAGTAGGCCAGAGGCTACAAAAAATATTGAGCCAAAAGGTGGGAAAGGGAAAAAGAAAGGTATAGTAATTTTAGTGATCGTCTTATCCCTCCTATTCCTTATTCTAGGTGGATATATTGTATATACAGAATTTTTCCAAGAGCCTGAGGAGCAAGAGAACACTCAAGAGACAGAGGAAGAGGATACAGATCTAGGAGTATGTGAAGTTGGAGATGAGGACTGTGAAGAAGATATCGCAGCTAAACCAAAGGATGAATATACAATGTTTGAAGGAGAGGTAATCTCTGCCAAATTACCCAAGGGTTGGAGTATTGTAGAGTACTTTGATGGTGAGGGCACAGAGTCTCTTCCCGATATGGGTGGCAGTTACAAAGGTCTTACAGCAATAGATATTGTAAACCCGAAGAGTAAACAGGTTTTTACCCTACAAGCCGTATCTGGTATAGGATTTGTTGGTTGTCCCAACTACGCCCTATTTGAAGATGATAGTCCTTCATACCATGCTGAGCAACAATCTGCTAGCGATGAGATGGGAGACACCTTAAATATTGTAGATTACAGAGACCAAAAGTATGTTGAGTTTGAATTCCTAGGAGTTACTTTTAGAAGAATTGGAGAGAAATATTTCTATGATATGAAAGAGGGCAACAACTACTTTGAGCCTCCTTGTGTAGAGGGAGTACTTACACTAGAAGGCCTATATTTCACCGATGAAGAAGGTCATGTATATGAGGCTTACTTCTATGGCCCTACAGATGATGCTACTAGCGCTGATCTGTTAGTAATAGATGAAATATTAGGAAGCGCAGAATTGATATAGCGGGCTGTTTGTTTAAGAATAGCTCTTTGTGTTTAACAACAGAGACTTAATTGACTAAATTAAGCAACTCTGAAAGAATAGATTATGACGAAAACGTTTAAAATTTTCTCAAGATATTTTGTTCTTGTATTATCACTGTTATTCTGCCTGTTTCTAACGACAAGGTTCTCTAAAGATATCGAGGTGTCTGCTCAGACACCAATAGAAATATCTACTTTAGAGGAGTTATATGCAATACGAGACGGTTTGGCAGGGGATTATCTCTTAGTGAAGGATTTAGATTTTCGAAATGACTCGCATTATGAGAATATAGCGAACAAGGCTATATGGACAACTGGAGAGGGATGGGTACCAATAGGGACGGCTTCTGCGCCTTTTACTGGCACATTTGACGGGAGTAATCACAAGATAAGCCATTTATTTATTAACAGGGCTGCATTCAACCAAGGCTTGTTTGGATCGAGCTCTGGAACTGTTCGAAATCTAGGCCTCATAGATGAAAATATTAGAGGATCTTACAGCATAGGAGGACTGATTGGAAGTAATAATGGTGCAGTTACCAATTCATATTCCACAGGAGAGATTAATGCAACAGGAGATAACGCAGGGGGGTTGGTTGGGAGTAATAATGGAACAATTACCTTTTCAAGTTCTAGAGGGGTAGTTAGTGGAGTTGATAAGATAGGAGGACTGGTTGGAAATAATAGCAGTGATGGAAGAATAGATCGCTCATACTCCAGTGGTACTGTCAGTGCAACTGGAGGTTACGCTGGAGGATTGACTGGACAAAATTTCTACGGAACTATTATCAATTCATATTCTAATGGTGACGTTAGTGGGTCTTCACTGGTTGGGGGGTTGGTTGGAGATAATTTTCTTGGAGCTATTACCAATTCATATTCTACAGGCAATATTAGTGCAGGTGGAGAGAGTATGGGAGGATTGATTGGGCAAAATCAGCCGGGAACAGTTACCCATTCATATTGGGACACCCAAACAGCAGGGGTAGAGACTTCTGCAGGGGGTACCGGTAAGACAACATTAGAGATGAAATCTTTGTCAACCTTTGATGAGGGTTGGGATATACTTGGTATTAGTAATTTTGATTCTAGTAATCCTAGTACCTGGTATATAGATGATGGTAATGACTATCCTCGTCTTTTTTGGCAATACTCTCCTCCGCCTCCTGTAGATCCTCCACCCGTAGACCCACCTCCTGTAGATCCTCCACCTGTAATACCACCAGTGACTCCCACACCAACGGTAGATGACACTAAAGACGTGGCAAAAGAAGCTCTCCCTAAGACAGGAGTGTTTGCTAACAGTCTTATAATAGTTACAGGGGTAATAATTCTCTTCTTTGGATTAGGGGTATATAAAATGCCTAATCAGGCCTTTCTATTCTTTGGATATAGAGAAAGGTTTGAGAGGAAAATTAGGAAATAAGGGAGTTTAAAAGAGGACAAGAAAATGAAAGTAATAGAGCAAAGAAAAGCGCGAATAGAAAAATCATAAATTTTTAATGGTGGAGACGGTGGGAGTCGAACCCACGTCCAAAAGCATCATCATACGCTCTGTACAAACATAGTTAATCTTGTATAGACATATATACCTAAAAGACTAACCAAAAAGTATATACGCTTAGGACTTATTTTAATACATACCCTCTCCTAATTTAAGAATATGCATATATCCTACAAACGACTGTCTATTAAAACCTCTGTAGGAGGAAGTAATAAAGACACTAATCTTAAAAGACTAGACTTATGCAAAGTTGTAGTTGTACATAGGAGATGCAAAAGCACTCTTTACTGTATCAACAATACCACTTACAAAAGCGTTAATACGATTTTCTACACTTATCTGTGTTTCTTTTAACGAGTATGATCTCGATTTGAAACGTATTGAATCTCACTTCTGTCGAAGCCTGACGTCCCCATATTGATAAAGAACTATGTATTATACCATTTAGTTATACACATTTGAAGAACCTGAATGGCCACAAAGCGTTACAACTACTTTCTCCTGCTAGCCTCCCACAACCCAATACTAGTAGCTATTGCTAAATTCAAAGAGTCAATATCCTCTGAATGGGGAATATACACACTCTGCCCAATATCCTTAAAGCTACTATCTAACCCCCTACTCTCATTACCCTGTACAATACTAAAAGGCTCTTTAAATTCTACCTCTCTAATATCCTTGGCCCCCTCCAACATAAACGGATATAAGTTATATTTCGGATATCCGGACATATACTGTTGTATAGTGTTGTAATGCTTAAAGTTTATCCTAAATAATGCACCCATCGTAGACCTTACAACCATAGGATCAAAAATATCAGCACTAGAACCTATCAATACTAAATTCTTAAAACTGAAACCTAACATTGTCCGAATAATTGTACCTATATTGCCCATATTCCTAGGCTCAATCAAAACCAAATGATTACCCTCCTCTAGTTCTGTATCATACTTTCTAAACACACCCATTACATACGTATTCTCCTTTACTGCAATCTTCTCAATACTCCTATCAGATACATTTAAACTAATACCCTTCTCTTTACACAATCTCTTCACCTCCTTTACTCCCTCACTACTATCCGCAGTTGATTTAATAAAGATCGTTATAATCTCATTTGCCCTGTAATTTAACAAATCAATAACGGGATAAGTACCTAATGCATACGAAAAATCATACTTCTTTTGGTACCTCTTAATTTTCATCTTTACCCTCAATGATATTTTTTAATACCCCCTCCATCTTACCCTTCCCTTTACCCTTAGCAATCCTCCATTTCTCATCTCTCAAAAGCATATATGCCTCCTCCACACTCTCCTTACTCTTTAACAACAATCTGTTTTTCTCTTTAAATTCTTCAAGATACTCAAACTCCCTACTGTACATCTCATAAATACTCACTAGAAAGCCAAGCAAGAGGAAGATATAGCTGAAGAATTTGGCTAATACAGAAAAGGTCATCATTAAATCATGCTCTAAGTTCAGAAGAGGAAGAAAGAAAATTGTTGAGAGCAGAAGAAAAACTAGGGAGAACATTTGCCAATACTCCAAAGACTCATATTTCCACGTATTAGACCTCCAATGACCAAAGACAGTGAATAGGAACATCAGCATGCTTAAAAAGCCTCCTACGAGTGCAGGGAGGTATTCCTGATAGTTATTGAACATGTCTGTGAAAAGTAAGGATATAGAAATTAGAAAAGCAAAGAGAAAGAGAACTACTAAAGAAATACCTTTCTCCTGTTTACTATTTACATTCTCATAATCCTTCCTTAGTAGGTAGCTTAAAAAGAATACTATCGCTAAAAACCCTTTAGATATAACCATCGTCAAAGGAAAGACCTCCGATGGAGAATAGTTAAGCAACGATTGGAAACTCCCAACAGACACGACTATTTGTACCCCCTCTAGGAACCCAATGAAGAGAAAGCCTAGCCCTATGACAAGGTAACTTAACTTAGTTTTCTTAGTGTAAAAGCGCACTAATGCAAGAAGGCCAATAAATACAGCTAAAATGGAAGATATTAACTCTATAAATAATAAGAGATCTTTCATCCAAGAAATCTCCCCTGCGTTGTATGCAAAGATTAAAAACGCTAACACTGTTACAAAGAGAAGGATTTGCTTCTTTTGCATTTCAAATTTCTTTTCAGAATATCCACCCATATCTAACATATTAATATAAATATTTAGTAAATGTAATCTCTTCGCTTCTTTCTGCATATGGAGAGCATACTGTTAAGCCCCCTGCCCCGTCTTGAACGATGTAATACCCTGTACCGTTAGCTGATATATAGAGAGGATCTGTAGGAATCTGAACAACATCCTCGCTATTAGGAGCATTTAGAAAGCTTAAATCGACATAGTCTCTGCAGTCATATGGCCCAATTTTACATATCTCGTTTCCGAAAGAAACACATTGGTCGTTTATCGGTATAATATTTGAGATCCCTTCTCTACTACGGGAATTAGCAACTACTTGGCTAAGGATATACGAGACATCTGCTCGTCTCTGGCTATTCCTTGCTTCAGCTCCCTGTTTGCCCGGATTAATTGCTAAAAAAGCAAGTACAACAACAATTGAGATTGCAGATAGGACAACGAGAACCTCAAGAATAGAGTACTTTTCTTTCTTAGGTTTGATCTCTTCCTGGATTTGGATTTTTGCCTGCTCTGACAGAGGCTCTGAAAGATTTTCCATATACTTATACATTATCAAAAAGGAGACCATTTTACCACCTTTTATATCTCGCCCCTATAGTTATATATCGTATAGTATATAGTAGTTTAGACGGTGCAAAGTGCTTATGTACGGCCCTTCGTTGACACTTAAGTGTAGTTGTCCACATCATGGTGAATAATGCTAATAAGTAAAAATCTGGGAAATTTTCTTGCTGCTCTACGTTCAATTCTAAGACAATATCTCTCTAGCAAGATGGCGGAGAGAGAGGGATTCGAACCCCCGGTATGAGTAAACTCACACAAAGCATTTCGAGTGCTCCCCTTTCGACCACTCAGGCATCTCTCCAATAGCTATTATATATGAATATAGACAGAAATCCTAAACCTCGTCTAATGGTATATACTCTCCAAAACTCATCTTTTCTATTCTCCCCTGCTTCTTAATGTCCTTATACAGAACATACTCTTGTAGAAGTAAAAACAAAGGTAACCTATCCTTCTCATCCAAAAGCATAATTAATGTATTAGGAAACCTTAGCCTAGTATTAACAATTAAGAAGTTTTGCTCCTTTCTCTTTGAAAAGTAGAAGCTGTCTAACATAAACCACTCATAAAGCTTATCATTAAAATCCACTCCTCTAGCTGTTACCTTATGCTTTACCATTAGAGGCTTTGTTGAAAAAACTACATAGATGAAGAAAAGAAGTGAGATTAATGCAGCCATTAGGAAATATTTACCTAAGATGGCTAAGAAAAGGATTAAAACGAGAGATATTGCAATAACTATGATAAAAGATTTGTCATCAAAGGAGTACTCATACCTATCAGGAGTCTCCCACTCAAAAAGCTTAATGTTTTGTATAACTTTTTTAGGCTGGGTAACATCGTCCTCTAATTCCACCTCCATATCGATTACAGCCTTCCTCTTACTCTCCTTCTGACCTTGTATAGCGCTCTTTTTCATGTTCTCAAGCTCTTCTTCTTTCTTTTTAAGAGACATCTCTCCTGTAATGATCTTGGCAATCTTCTCTAAATCACTATCTGTTTCTTTTCTATTTTCGTTCTCTTTCATACTTACATCATATAACAAAAAATGTAACAAGCACAATAAGGAGTACACCTAAACCGTAATAAATATTTAAAATATGTAGGAAATTCAATGTAAAGACAGTAATTATCCCTAAGGTTATCAGGGTTCCTAATTTGAGTGATGTATAAAAAAGTTCTTTTGTTAAAGGCTTTCTTAAGAAGAACTTATTAATAAGAACAAAAAATATAGACACCAAGTTTAATAGTACTACAGATGAGAAAAAGATTAGAACAATAACATTCTCCCAATTAATTACCCCACTGTCGGTATACGGTAAAAAAGTTGGGGCATGAAGTAAGTAATACAAAATAATTGCAGATAGAAAGACTAAAATGCCCTGCCCTAAAAGTATTTTCATAACTTTCTTAATATAGGATTAAGGTTGTTTCTCAATTTACTTTATCCTCTTTCTATTAATTTATTTTTTCAAATATATGAATATTCTAATTATAGAGGAAAGTAAAACAATATCCCAATTAGTTAAAAAGTCTTTGGAAGCTCAAGGTTTTGATATCACGATAGATAGTAAAAATTTCTACAATAAAACTTTCGTGAAGAAAAAGGTCTTCGATGTAGTAATAATTAATACTAATCTACCAGGGAGATATACGCTCGATATCTTAATAAGTGTTAGGAAGGTTGACAAGGAAATAAAGATATTAGGATTATGTAGCCATGGAGGTTGGAAAGACAAGGTTAGTTTTCTAAAAAATGGTGGAGACGACGTAGTCTCCTACCCTTTTCCTATACAGGAGTTAGTGGAAAGGATTAACTCTTTACAGAGGAGGCCCAAGTCATATATAGATGGTAGTCTATATATAGGAGAATACTGCTTAGATAAGGATAATTTCTCAATTAAGGATAAGGAGAAGGATATAAAACTTAGAAAGAAGGAATTTGAACTACTAGAGTATTTGGTTAGGCATAAAGATAGGATAGTAAGTAGGTGTGAGTTACTTGATCATGTATGGGATTATAGAGAGTATATAGGTTCAAATACAATAGATGTACATATAAAAAGGTTACGAGATAAGCTCGACCATAAGGACATTATAAGAACTATACATGGTAGAGGTTATAAAGTGATGGAATATAAACCTAGATCATCATTGGCATAACTAGGTGTATAAAGTTTTCGTCATCTTTTACTTTAAAAACACCTGGCTTAATAGCTTCTGAGCACTCAAACAGAATTTCTTCTGATTGTAAGTGGTTTAATACATCTGTTAAAAGCCTCGAGCTAAATGCAATCTCTATATTCTCTCCTTCCATCTCACCAGAGAAGGTGCTTTGATTACTACCAACATCTGATTGGGAGGCAGACATTGTGATAGTACCTTCTTTACTATCTATCTGAATAATAATTTTATTACCCAAGACTGATCTAGCTATAATATTGGTAACTTTAAGGGAATCCAAAAAGTCAGATCTTTTAATTTCACATTTTGTGTTAAATCCCGTAGGTATAATTGGCCTATACTCTGGGAACTCCCCATCTATTAACCTAGAAGTTAAATCGACATCCCCTACTCTAAACAGTATTTGGTTCCTATCCTTAATCAAGTACAGCTCAACTGCGGAGGCCTCATCTGATATTTCAGACATAATATATGCTAACTCCTGCATAGCCTTTACAGGAATCAGTAGTGATTTACTCTCTTGAGTATCACTTTCTAACTCAATAATCTGCCTAGACAGCCTTAGACCATCTGTGCCGACAAAGTTAACTTTAGATCCATCTATTTCCATTAACATTCCCGCAAGAACGGGTTTTATATTATCCGTAGCTGCTGCGAATGCAACCCTATTAACAGCTTTGATTAAATCCTCCTGACTAATCTTAAGCAAAGGTTTCTCTTTATCTATTGTTGGAATTTCTGGATAATCCTCTGTTCCAATGGTATTAAACTCTGCATTATTATTGGGTGAGCTAACCTTAAAGGTCTGCTTATCAAGTTCTACATCTACTTTCTCATTAGGAATAGAGTTAATAAACTCTGCTAATTGCTTAGCAGGCACTGTGATCTTTCCTTCTGATTGGATATCTGCACCTATCCATGTACTAATACCTATTTCAAGATCGGTTGCAGTAATTAAGATCTTCCCCTTACTTGCCTCAAATTTAACATTGTTTAATATAGGTAATCCTGGTTTGCTACTAACAATTCTACTAACAATGTTTAAATACTTAGCAAAGGTATCTTGATTACATGAGAATTTCATAGTTATCTTCTATAGATATTAAATACAGGCAGTTCTAACTTCTCCATTATATGACAATTATCAATTGGTTTGTAGGGGTGTTTTCTTTTTCTTTTCCTTTGTTCATTAATAGTTTTTATTTTATATAAAGATAGTAGTAATAATAATAAGGGGTATGGATATGTTGATATCTTAGAAATGAGCATATCTAAATCTTTTCTAATACGACATTTCTCTATAATTTTAGTCTGTGGATACTAAATATTAAAGTTACACTTTAACCCTTTAGGAAATCTTTCCCTCAAAACATTTCTCAATGTGGATTGTTTTTGTGAATAAGAAAGGATAAGTCGCTTGTGGTTGTGGATACTCTTTTCATTAAAAACATTGTCATAAAAGGAGAAGGTTTCAATATACTATTAAATCATTGTGAATAACTACAGAGTTATCAGAAATTGTCAGGAAGATGTTCACATACTTATCCACAGACTACTGACAGAGGTATCTCTTACAAGTTTCAACCTTTTCTTTAAATCTGCTATCTTCGTCCATCATCTTTTCTATCTTTTCACATGCATGTAATACAGTAGTATGATCCTTCCTATTTACCTCTCTTGCGACCTTCTCTAGAGGCAATTCAAGCTCCTTTCGAAGAATATACATGACTACCTGCCTAGAGAGGGCGACATATGCCGTCCTTCTATTACCTTTAATCTCAGAGACCTTAACTTCAAATACATCCGATACTGTTTCTATGACTTTTTTAGGGGTAATTTTCTTTCTCTTACTATCAATATCCACCTGTAAAATTTTTGCAGCTTCCTCAAAAGACGGTAAATCACCCAGCCTCGCAAGAGAAGTTATCTTATTTAAAGCTCCCTCTAACTCTCTTACATTACTCTCAATGTTCTTAGCTATTAAATCTAAGTATTCATTTGGAATATCAATATGCTTGTCCTCGATAACCTGCTGTAATATAGCCATACGAGTCTCATAATCAGGCACGCCTATATCTGCAACCATACCTCCAGAAAACCTAGATCTAAGCCTATCTGTTAGATTTCTCATCTCACTTGGAGGTCTGTCTGCTGCAAGCACAATCTGTTTATTAGATTGGTAAAGCGTGTTAAAAGTGTGGAAAAGAGCCTCTTGAGTTTTAGGATACGATTCTACAAATTGAATATCATCAAGTATTAAAAGGTCAACCTTCCTATATTTTTCTCTAAAATTCTGTTCCCTTTTAGACCTAATACTAGTGATCATTTCATTAAGGAATTGCTCTATAGAAACATAGACGACTTCCTTTTTTGGATCATTTTTAATTACTTCATTACCCATAGCTTGCATAAGATGAGTCTTACCTACCCCAGTACTCCCATAGAAGAAAACTGGATTGTACAACGTACCTAACTCTTCTACTGAGGCCCGAGCAACTGCTTCAGCCAATCTGTTATGTGAGCCTATTACAAAATTATCAAAAGTATATTTAGGATTAAGTTGAGCCTTCTCAATGGCCTTTTGGCGTAAAATCCTCTGATTCTCTAGATCAGTGAACAGAGTTTTCGATTCTGGAGCATTACCCTCAGTCCCTTCGTAATACTCATATTTAGCTTTTTTACTTCTTTCCTTATCTCTTGTATTAATATTAATCATAAAATTCATACCGGTAGCTTTCTGCAGAGAATCCTTTAAAACTTGTATGTAGTCTTTAACTATTGCATGCTTTTGTATGTCACTATCACAAGTGAATTCTACAACCCCATTAGAGATATTCTCGATATAAGCATTATTAAACCAAGTTTTAAACCCTCTGTCAGGTATTCTTAACTTTAAGATTTCTTTTACAGCTTTCCAGGTATCATCTGCATCAAAGTTTTCTTCAGAAGAAATACTACTATTATTAGAAATATCAGGTCTAGGTAAATCTTTTTTATAATTTTCAATATCGACTTTGTTCATAAAAGTTGTATTACATAAAAATCTTACTATCTTGGGGCAGTCGATAGTCGGTTGGGACTACTCTCACATTATATACACATTTTTCGTCATGTGGATAGTTCTTTAGCTAGAAGTATAGAAAGCTCTTAACTAAAGGATTAGTAGAACTGAAAAATCAAGGTAGTTTTAAAACTATCTTATATTTGCCTAAATTAACTTATTTATATATAATTAGGCCGTATGAAAAGAACGTACCAACCAAAAAACTTAAAAAGACTTAGAAAATTTGGCTTTAGAGCTAGGAATAAAACTAAGGACGGAAAGAGAGTTCTCAGTCGAAGAAGGAAGAAGGGTAGAGAGGCCCTTTCAGCAACTGAAGAGTACAAGAAATTAAGGAAAAAACCTAAAGCACACAAGAGATAGTATATAATAGGATATGCTACAGAAACGATATAGGTTACCACCCAAACTTTTTAAATATATATATGAGAAAGGCGATAAATACCGAGATGAATACGGTATGTTGATTGCAGTTCCCTACTCTACTGAAATTACACCTAAATTTGGGTTTGTAGTCAGTAAAAAGATAGGTAATGCACCACAAAGACATAGAATGACTAGACTTCTTAGGGTAGTGGTAAAAGAATCGGTAGAAGAAATGAGGTTAAATGATAATGGGTACATATATGAATATATAGCCTTTAAGTTTTGTAATGATTTCCATGCCCTGAAAGAATCCTTTCAGAAGCTATTAAAGAAATCTATGAAGAATG
>Ga0172381_10000795_pt1 | contig 39173 bp, 42 predicted proteins | sample Leawel6488metaG_FD_119754 | JGI IMG/M metagenome (GOLD analysis project Ga0172381, IMG submission 119754) | Leachate microbial communities from a municipal landfill in Southern Ontario, Canada - Leachate well 64-88 metaG | ecosystem: Engineered > Solid waste > Landfill > Unclassified | place... | reverse complement strand
CTGAAGCTGAGCAATTATTAGCAAGCCTTAATGAGTCGGGCCAAAAACAAAACATGACACTTCCTGGCTTTACTACAACTAAGGACCTCGACCTAGAATTGGAGTCCATACTTAAGAGCATTGAACCTGAAGTGCTGGCCGCGATTAAAAAAGTCGTACCAAATAAATGAAGAGCAACTGATTATTATGTATAAATTCATTGGTAAGCCAAATCAAATGTATGAAATCGATGGAATAACAATGAATGCAAACTGCCCGGCATCTGAGAAGACGGGGGAGGGACCCGGAAGCTGCGGCGGAAGTAAAGAAGATGAACCTGGAAAGAGTTCGCATCCGTTAAAAAGTACGGATACCAAACAAAAAGAAGATTATTATAAAGCTGGTTCCATAGACAAGATACCAAAATTATCTAGAAGTGACTTAGAAGATATGCCAGACAATGAGCTAGATTCTCATATAAAAGAACATGCAGCAACTATAGAAAAAGTTAAAAATTCTTGGGGATCGTTGCTAAAACGTGGAAAGACTGATGAAATTGTAAAGTCATTACAGATTAATCAACGAGAATTATCTGATGAAAAAGAGCGTAGATCCTATAACAAGAGTAGTGACAACGGTGAACAATACCTGAAATCTATTTCCGGGACCAAAGAACAACCAAAATCTGAAAAGAAGTCACGTGGATTTAAAGCATTTGGTGGTGGAAAAACAATATAAAAAACGTAATATCATTCGTTTTCTTCTTTTGTAATAGTATTCACCTCCATGTAAGCTAATTTATAGTAATTAATAGTGTTAAAAGTATTTATAAGTTTTGGTCAACCCGTATTGGAGTATTTTTATTATGCCTTCTAAACAGAATGTGACAACTAGGCCAGAAAGGCCAGCTAAGAAATCGGTTAAGAAACCAGTAATTATTACTGCTAAAAACCAGAAAACTCTACCAAGCCGTCGTAATTATACTCCAAAAGAAGTTTCTGTTAATACATCTAAATTATCTAGAAATAAAGAATTTCTTGCCCTACTTGATGATGCTATTGCTGGCATAGAAATTCCTGTTGATGACCTAGATGACGAAATGCTCGCTGCCTGGGAAGACTTTGACGATGAAATACGACCGAAGTTGGCAGTATTTTTAATAAAATAGTACCAACCAAAAATTATATATACTAGTATAATTAAAAAAATAAACATCTTTTTTATAATTAGATTTTAAGGAAGTAACTACATTGGCAATGACTGTTAATTCGTATGCTAAAAAATGTTTAGATGATTATGACTGGTTATATAATGAATATATCATAAAAAATAGAACACAAAAATCGATTTGTGATGAATTAAATGTTTGTTCAGAATATATAAGTAAACGTATTAAAGCATTGGATATACCGAAAAGAAAGGGTAATACTGGGTTTGTTCAAACACCTAAAACAATAGAACAAAGAGTAATCACACGAAGATCTAATTCAGGACACGTAAAATTATATAATAAAGATTGGTTGTATACAGAATATATTATAAATAAACGTAAGCTAACAGATATTGCTATTGAATGCGACGTACATAAATCAACCGTTAGTAAATATTTGCATAGATATGATATACCAACAAGAAGGACTCGTGAAGGTGATATAAGAACCTTAGAAGCACTAGAGAAATATAAGGAAACATATTATAATAATCATAAAAAAGTTTATCATAATAAAGAATGGTTAGTAGATCAATATATAAATCAAAATAAAACTACAAAAACTATTTCTAAAGAACTTGGTGTTAACGATAGTACTATATGGGAATGGCTAGTAAGGTATGATATTCCACGAGACAAAAATCCTGAAGCTATGAAAATCCGATGGTCAAAAGGATATTATTCTGGGTTACCCAGATACAGTCTATGTCACGCAGGTTGGTATGTACGAGAAAATGGTACAAAGGTTTGGTTACGATCTTCATACGAAAGAAGAGTCGCAACTAAATTAGACGAATTATGTATTGACTGGCTATATGAGTGTAAATGTTTCATAATAGACGAAACTAAGACTACTTATACTCCAGACTTTTACCTACCGGATTTAGATATTATATGGGAAGTAAAAGGGTGGGTTGACGAAAATACCTCAACTAAAATGAACAAATTTTTTAGAATGTATCCAAATGAACATTTAAAAATGGTATATCTATCAGATATTGAGCAATTAGAACAGTTGCCATCTAACTCAGATTTATATGATATTATTATGATTGGTACGGAAGGTATATAACTATGGTTAAAAAGAAAATTCTTAATAGTAAAAAACCTAATAAAAATACAACAATACGTGATAAACCGACTAAAGTCATAACAATATCACCAAAAAATGTTAAGAATATTCCGACCATACCAGTTACTAAAATTATATCTTCTACATCTTTTCAAGACAGATTAAATGATATTGTTGATAATATTGATATTGATACAGACGATTTGTCAGACGATTTGATAGATATATATGATGAATTAGAATTAGAGTTAGCTCCCAAATTTTTATCCAAAAATCTAATGCTGTGGGCAGCAATTTTCAGCCCCGTGGTCTTGCCCGGCATAGTGAAAGGTATGCGTTCGGAGCCTACTGTAGCGCAACCCAAGGTCATAATTAAGGGCCGTCAACAAGAAGTTATACCGCCTGTAGAACCGCGAAAGATCGTGGACTATTGCGCCGAGTATTTTAAGACCCGGGGCTTGGAGTTGTGCAAATCCCTTACTGAAACCGATTTAGCCCGTCTTAAAGACGATCTCAAACAAAACTGGAATAAAGGTCCAGAAGCATTTGCAGAAGCATTTAAAGAGTCTTACCCCGTAAGTAAGTCACGGCTTGAAACAATATATAGAAACGAGCGACATCAATCGGAGTATTTTGGAGTATTAGAACGTGCCAAGAATTCTGATCACCAGTACAAGAGGTGGGAAACAATTGGTGATGAGCGTACATGTTCGGAATGTCTCGCCATGGATGGAGAATTTGTCCCAATAAATGAAAAATTTAGCAATGGCCAAATGATACCAAGTGCTCATGTCCAGTGCAGGTGCTCAATGACAACTTACTCCGAGGAAGATTACGAAGATTTACCTGACGAGTTTATCAGACAAGACTCAGCATACCTCCAGGATGTCAGTGAGTTTATCAAACTAAATTATAAGTGTCCCGAAAATAGTCATGGAGACGGCTTTGGTTGCGGTGGAGAAGGTAAGTCAGAAAACCTCGCGAGTAAAATTTCTGTTATAGAACCTTCAGAATCTCAATTAGTTTTAAAGGGAACACGCAAACCAAGTAACGCAGAGTCGCAAACCGTTTCTAAAGTCATTAACTCGATACCACCTGAATTATTAAAATGGTCAGGAGATTTAGATATCCGCAAAACTGGTTTGGAAGTTGTAGTAACATCACCCGAATATGAAGCTAGTCCTAATCACGGTTGGACTTCTCATGCAATGGTAAACCGGGTTTTCCTTCAACAAGACGTATTTGAAGGCAAAGATCCAAAACATCCATATGGCGAAGGTACAATCAAGCACGAACTCATACATGCTCTTGTAGGTAGTAAAATTGATTCGCATATTCCAGGTGGTGGAAAATCCGTTTTAACTAAAGAAAATATCCGAATGCCTATTCATGCCTATGATTCTAATCACAACGGTGGATCCATTGACGAATTTTATACAATGGTAATGGATCGATACGAAGGCAACGGTAAATTCAATGACAACGAATTGGCAAAAATTGAAGTTGAAAAAGAACTTGGAAAGGGTAAATGGGGAGACTATTTACATTCTAGTAAGTGGACGCCAGAAGAACTTTCTAAGGTAAAAGATATAGCATTGAAGTGGACTAATGATAAAAGTATGTTGGATACGTTTTTAAATAAAGAACGTAAACTTCAGAAATGGGAAGAAGAAGATGCTCTATTGCAGCAGCAAGACGCTTCCTACCTAAATGACGTCGCTTCCTTTATGAAACAAAACAAAAAGTGTAAAGTTGGTACTTTCGACGACACCAATGCCTGTGGACCTGAAAAGGAAGCTAATACCGAAGATAAACTTACGTTATCTGAGAAACAAGTCGTAGACTATTACCAGAGAACTGGCTACGGCAACATAAATGCATTCCTAAGGAACAGTGAAACGAAAGCTGTCTTGCCACAGGAACGTGCTATCGTTGAAGGTCAAATCAAACAGCTAGAATCTGCAATTAATAAGTCAAAACTTACGGAAGAACTTAAAGTATTTAAAGGCATTGGATCTCAATACAGTATTTATAAGAATATTGATAATTTAGTTGGAACAATAGTAAGTGATCCTGGTTTTGGTTCAACTTCGACTTCAGTAGATATTGCAGCTCAACATGCTCGTGTAGGCAGACTAACTTTTGCTAACCAAGATATTGAATTGCCGGAAATGGGCATTATTGCTGTAATGAAATTACCATCTGGAACACCTGCTCTAGATATCAAATCTATACCAGAATTAGCAAATAGAGACGTTGAAAAGGAGATTCTAGTACAACACGGAATGCCTTTCAGAATTACTTCCATAGATAAAGATGGAGCATATTGGCGTATAGATATGGAAGCAGTGCCTTTAGTGTATTCGAAGTTAACTCCGGAAGAAAAATCTGTCATTAAATCTTACTCTGGTAATGGTTATATTGGTCTGAATAGTTCATTGCGTCGTAACGATCTAGACGAAGAAACCTCAAAGAATGTTAAATTACTTGATTCTGCTATAGCGAAATCAAAATTATCTAGCCGTACTTTATTTCGAGGCTTTAGTAACAAAGACGTTTATAATAATAACGTAACAGAAGTTAATGATCTTGGATATATTTCAACTGGGAAAACAGATTTTACTGCACGTGTATATGCCGGAGTAGAAGATTTTCCAATAATAGAAAAGATTCATATTCCAGAAGGTTTTAATGGTCTTGAAATTGATAAAAACGAATTTGGTGTAAGAGAAAGCGAAGTATTACTACCTCGAGATACTAAATTTAAGGTTCTTAAATCCTGGAAAGAAGGCCGTTTCAAGTGGATTGAAGTTGAGCCAGTTTCGGATCAAAAACTCAATTCCCTTCTCGAAGACGTAGCCGACTTCATGAAATTGAATTATAATTGTCCGAAAGAAGAAAAACAAGGTGAAGGTAAGGGATCTTGTTCCAATGGAAATCTATCTAACGAAAGTGACGATCTAAGCATACGACCAATGAAAGATGGCAGATTTTTCGTAGCATTACGTACTTATAAAGAACTAGGTCCAGCGTCGATGAAAGATAAAGATGGTAAAAATGTCTATAGTGGCTGGTTTAAAACTCAATCCGAAGCCGAACAATTTAAAGAAAAATTATCTAAGATGATTCCAAATGATCATACCTCTGATACTAGTGAAAGTCGTCCAAAAAAAGAAGAACCCATTAAAGAACCCATTAAAGAAGCACTACCTAATAAAATATCTGATATAAAAGAAATAAAAGGTCAATATTTTACTACAATAAAAAATAAAAATCTTACTATAAAATATAAAAATACGGAGAGTAAGAAATCCAAATCAATTGCAAATAATATAATTCAATCTATTGATAGATTACCAGATGTATTACGATCTAAAATAACGTCCATAACTATATTATCTGGTGGACATAAAACTGATGACTCTAATTCAGTTGTAACGGGTCAAGTGGATCGCAAGGAACGTCCAGGCCATATTTCTTTATATAATACTAAATCGTCTGATCAAGCTATGTCTACAATTATTCACGAATCCGCTCATTTACTGGACCAAGATGGTGGTATAAGTAGTTCTCCAGAGTATGCTAAAACCGTAACTAAAGATGGCTTCATATCAAGTTATGCGAAAGACGTCAATAAATCGCAAGGTAAATATTTTGCATTGAAAGAAGATTTTGCGGATTCTATAAAAATGTACGTTGATAGTCCGGAAAAACTTAAACAAATTAGTCCGTCTAGATATAATATATTAGATAAACATATTGGAAATAAAATAAAATCCAATCAGTCCTATCTCAACGAAGTAGCCAACCAACTTAAATTGAATTACAAGTGCCGTAAGGAAGACAGTCCAGATACGGATACAGAAACTTTATCTGAAGTCACTGAATTCCTGAAGCTCAACAAGAAATGCAAGTCCGGTACTTTCGATGAGAGTAACAAGTGTGGCCCGGAGAAAGAAAATAATAACGCAAACAATATTGACATAACAACATTCAAAGATATCGGTTTATCTATTAAATTACCTAATATAAAAACAGTTAATTCTATTTCTGGAAAATTATTTGGATCAGAAGATAGTATAGAAGCAGTAGCTGCTTATGAAAAATCTACTAATACCATATTGGTTAGAGATATAGACTGGGAAAAGTATACAAAATTAGCTGATAAAAAAGAGCCTGGCCCTATTAGTCATACTAAAGAAAATACTATTTTACACGAACTAAGTCATATCGTAGCTCCAACTGATACAATGAAAGTAAAATATATTAATCCTGATCAACAGAAAGCTTGGCAAAATTTCTTTATAGAAAATGGCGGTTCAGTTGGCGTATCTAAACTAATTGGAAAATATGGCGCAGAAAATTTATCAGAAACAATTCCCGAAGCTCTGACTATATATTTGGGAAATAAAGAAAAGACTGATGATAAAATAGTTAAGTTTTTAAAAGAAGCTAATATTATTAAGGATTCTAATAATAGTTTCCAGGAAGTCTCCTCGTCCTTCAATCCTGAACTAGGTGGCTTCCATACAACGGATTATAAGACGACTAGAGACAAACCATTACGGGTTATCTCTTAAGACAAAACAGACAATCCAAAAGTCTTGGAAGCCATTAAAGACCTTGACGCGGGGCAACTTCCCTCGCAGTTCCTCGTAATGAAAATGAAGGACGGAATACTAGCAAAGTATTATACAAAAACCGATTCCATAGGTGTGGATAAGAGTTTGTCGAGTGTTGATATGGCTAAGGAGATTAGAAAGGTCCTTGACGGAATGAAAACGAATAGTAGTTACCTCAATGAAGTATCTGACTTTATTAAACTCAATTACCGTTGCGAATTCAATGGTACTGATTATAAATGCGGTATCAATGAAGATGCTGATAAAATTGTCCGAAGTAAAATAAAGGCCAAAATAGAGGATGTTAAAAAGTCTGGTAAATCATCTTCCGCTAGCAAGATTCAAACTAAGAAGTTTGGCGGTAACGTATTTCTTGGCATGTCAGACGTTAGTGCCTCGGAAGAATACCAAGAATTGGCTAAAGAATATGGCATCAACGATATATCTACGCTAGATACCGCTTATAATTTAGTCAAAGGTATTAGTGTCGGTCAGGACTTGTTTTCTGGATACGATCAAGGACAAGTCGCCCGTGAGCATATCTATGATGCTCTAAAGAAAGGTGGAGACCTTAAGAAAGCTCTTGAACTCAAGATTGCTGTAGAGTCGCAGGAGTTTTTCGGCGATCATTCTAACGAACGTCGTATCATTGATGTTAAAAACCATATGAAAGAACAGTTGGAAGAGATAGACCGTTATGGCGATAAAACTCTATCAGAATCTTTTATTGTAAGTACCTGGCAGGATCCTAAAGATATTAAGTTCGGACAGATAACGGTTGACTTAACTACTCCTGAGTCACGTGAGCTTGCCAAGCAGACAATGACCAACTACTTTAACAATCGTATTAAAGAATTGGAAACGTCAAAAACTACTTCAAATATACTCTATCGTAAGGGCGGCTATCACGAAAACACTATAGAATCTTATACTACTAGTTCAGAAGGTGCTGATATGGCAGCACTAACAAATCCAGGCGAAGTTGTATTGACGCCAGATTTTGAAAAGCCTTCAGAAGAATTACTTAAAGATGGTTGGCTAGTATTAGCTGGTGTCAATGAGGGTACGGGCTATAGCGGTGAGTCAGAAGTCGTTCTTATTAACATCAAAGATATTCTTACCGGAGATATTAAACGCAACTATGATAAGGAAGCCGTAGATGCGACTATACAGAAGATTAAAGATAAGAATGAGAAACTACGAAACCAATATAATGATATTAATAAAACTCTATTTGAAGACAAAGTTATTGATAAGTTACCCACGTCACTTAATATCAATTCTAAGCCAATTACTGATATCGAAAACACTAAAATATTTAAAACCATTTTAGAATCCGAAGGCAAATTCGAGAAGTATACTCGTTTGGAGTATCCGATACTCACGGCTATTGCTCAGGAAGCTGGATTTGATAAGCCACCAGTAATCGTAGATGATAGTCAGTTTGACAAGTTAGCGGATCGCGGGGAACCCGTTGTATATATCGGTTACCATAATTTATCAGAATTTGAACAGTTCAAGACTGGTCGTTACGTCGGTAACAATAAAGATTTGTCAACAGCTGGTTACCAGATGTTTGATAATATAACTCAAGCAATTCAATGGGGATCTGGTAATGACGGATTTATCGTGAGGGCTGCCTTAGATAAATCTGTAAAGATTGCTAACAAAGACGACGTAACTGCTAAGACTAGGGAAATCATTGATAACTATCGTAAAGAAAACAGAATCCAACAAGACTACTTTTATAAACAAGCAAATGCGAATAAAGACAAAACGACCAAAGAAGAATTCGATAAGACTATAGCTCAGGCCGATGTTTTCTGGAAGAAAGAAGCTGCGTTCCAAGACATAATGAACGATGAAAGTGTAGCTGCTGTTACCTTCGGATACGATGCTATAAAGGATAATAACAATCATATATTTGCATTGAACAGAGGTGCGATTTACGTTCAGCAAAATGCAGTACCTGCCAAACAGTTAGAAGAATTAGTTAAAGTACGTAACCGCGTTGATAGTAGTAAAAATTGGGTGAAATCCGCAAAAGAATATGTCAAAGACAATCCAGCGGAAAAAGATAAGTTAGTTAAATATCAAAAAGAATTAGACGATGAGATACTAAAAGAAAAAGAACTAAGCAAGACCGTTTGGAAATCTGAACAGAAACGTAATGCCCTTTACCTCCAGGAAGCCGCGACTTACCTTAAGTTGAATGCCAACTGCAAAGCCGAAGAGAAAACTGGTAGTGGCCCAGGTTCATGCGGTGGATCGAAAAAAGAAGAAACTCTTGAGGAATATGAAAAGAAATATTTCGCTTATCATAAAAAATTACGAGAAAATGCTCAAGTTGAATATACTCCATTAAAAAAAGCATTAATTGATAAATATAAGGTATTAGAAACCGGTCCTGATATCGGATCCACTACTATTGGTTTTGATATACAAGTTTTAAAGAGACCTGATGGTTATAGAATACACATGAAATATGCTAATGGTTATATAGGCGGGCCAGAATCCTTACAAGACGTAATTAATCATGTCGATAAAGTAATGATTGATAGAATTCACGACGATCTAGAAAAGAAAGACAAAATTGCTTACGCTAAAGAACATACTAGAAAATCGTATGTATTTCCAACTAAAAATATAGGAGAAAAATCACTACTAGATAATAGTATCAACTTAATAGAATCCCAATTAGAATCAGTTGATACTGATCTGAGTAAATATTTTGCGCGTTCTTTTGATGTCACTAGTATGCTTGTAGAAAATCCTGGATATCAATTCACTTGGAAAGATCCATTTGATATCGATTCTAATGAAAAAGAAAACGTTATCGCAACAATGGATAAATTAATCTCTCAATCCACTGTTACGGTTCCGATAACGTTATATTCTGGTATCAGTAAAGAATATTTTGATAAGATTACAAAAAAACCTGACAAACCATTTAAAACAGTAACCTTCATGTCTACTAGCAGAGACGAAAATATTGCAACAGGATTTGCTAACGAAAGCAAAAAAATGGCAAATGAAAGGTATATAAATATATCTGGTAAAAAAATGAAACCTGTAGGAGACGAAATATTTATAGCAGAAGTCCAACTGGAACCAGGTTCTCATGCATTATCATTAGAACAGTATTATGACAAACATTATCCATACTATGTATTCAGCTATGCTGGAGAAAATAGACCTATAGCAGAATCCAGGGAAGTTGTTATAGAACGAAATGCTAAGTATAAAGTGGAACGTATAGAAAAGAAAGGAAATGTTAATAAGGTAATATTGAAAAGCGTGGTGAAATAAAATGATAACTCCTTTTATTGTTAGTAATAATCATTTTATATTATCTGATATAAATTCTATTATAATAGACGATGATACTGATATCTTACTTAATGACGCCTTTGACTTTATAAAACTTAATTATGGAAGTCCGACCGAAGTTTGGCGTCCGAATGAAGTTAAGCAAGATGCCTCTTATTTGAGTGAAGTAACTGATTTCATAAAACTCAACTATAAATGCGAGTTTAATGGCCACGATAATAAATGCAACTTAGAATCAAAGTTTGGTGATAAAGTACCGGAAAAATTGCAATCTATATTAAACGAAAGCGAAAAACAAAAAATGTCGTTATCTGGCAAAGAACAAACTGCTATAAATAATTATAAGCATTTTAATTATAACGAAATAAATACATATCTACGAGATCCAACCAAATATTTGTCTAGAGATTCAAAAGAAGATATTCAACAGTTAGATAATGTATTCAATAAAGTTTCTATTCCAGATGATATAGTGGTTTACAGTGGTTTAAGACGTATTCCAAAAGATATTAATTTAAATATTATAGGTAATATATTTCCTATACCAGAATTTACATCATCTTCGATGATACCTACTACTTCTTATGGATTTGCTCAATCTGGTTATATGCTAGAAATAGAAGTACCAAAGGGGTCCAAAGCTCTATACATTGGTAGTGGTGTTTCGACTAACGAAAAAGAGGTACTGATAAATAGAGGATCTACTTATGAAGTTATCGGATCGCCAGAAATCAAAACAATTCATAATGAATTTGGTGATGACAATATAAAGGTAGTAAAAGTAAGATTAATAAACGATAATAAAATTGGACAGGATGCAGCCTACTTAAGCGATGTCGCTGATCAGATAAAGCTCAATTATAATTGTCCCGATAGCGAGAAAGTAGGCAGTGGTAAAGGATCGTGTGGTGGCGGACTAAAAGCCATAGATGAACTAAGTTCTGAAGAACAAGATGCTATTTTAGATTATACAAAAGGATTATCTAATCAAATTTCATCGTTACTAATAGAAGGGCAATTACGTGATTATGAAGATCCGACCAATGCTAGCTCCGATGATTCGCCAACAAAGTCAACGTGGAAACTTATTCATACATTAGATAATGCCATAGAAAATTCAGACTACTTACCATCTGGCTCGTATTACCACGGTACTGATGACGCATCAAAATACGTAGAAGGCGAAGAAATTAAATATAAAACTTTCATGTCCGTGACAGACGATATCAAAACCGCGAAAGAATTCGGAGTATATGATGACGATTATCACGTACTCAAAATAAATATACCTGATGGTATAAAAGGTATTGAAGTAGCAGAAGGATATTCAGGATCAGATTTCCCAGACATGCTAGAATCTATACTACCGCGAGACATAATACTCAAGGTAGGTAAAACGTATATAGACGGAAACAATGCAAAAATAACAGAAGTGGATGTTATTCGAGTAGATAAAAGCGATAAAGAAAAGTAACCTAAATCCGGACACTTATCGAAAGATCAGAACTCAGAAAGATCTGAGTCCTGGTCCTTGATGTTTGTGTGGGCAAGGTAAATATAGTTAGAACTAGTATATAAAGCTTTTGGTCGGGATTACCTTAAGTAACGTAAAATTCTAAAATCCATATTTATTTGATTATAAAATAAACCTAAAATAGTAAGGAAAAGATCTATATGTTCGTACAAAGCAAAACTGATAAAGGCGATTGGAAATACGTTCCAAATGATGAAGCAGAAGAATATACTAAAGAAGTTGTAATTGTTGATGAAGCAGAAGAATATACTAAAGAAGTTGTAATTGTTGATGAACCAGAAGGTCAAGTCGTAGTCAAAATCAAGGAACCTAACGTTGAGAAAGTCCTTATTGATGTTCCAGAAGGTCAAGTTGTACTTAAGAAGGCTAGGAAACCGAAAAAAAAGAATATGAATGTAGAAGCTTAGCCTTCTATTTCTTTTAGGGTCCTACCATGTTTCATTTCACTGTATGGGAATCTCCTCGAGGGAGATCTAATTGCCTGACAACAAGCATATTCTGAACGGCCTGCGAGATAGAACCTACCCTGCTTATCAAATTCTCCGTCAGGATTCGTAACTCTATCCCTCAAGTTCTGGTATTCTCGGACCGTTGCAAGTACTTTCGGATCTATTACTTCAGACATCCTATTTCACTCCAGGTACATATAGTACCTCTGAGAATAAATAGTTTTTGGTCGAATATTTACTAAAAATTATAATAATAATTCATTCGATTCTATCCAATTCATAAGAAGCCATTTAGAACACCTCAAGTTAAGTTGCAATTTTTGATTATATAAACCTTTTGGTAACGTAAAATGTAGAACTATATATTTATTTGATTATATTATTATATCCATAACGTAAAATTCAATATACTATATTTATTTGATTATTATATAACATTATTTTTCGGAGATGATTATCATACCAGATGACGTGATAAAGGACGATAAACTAGATGTCAAGGAGAATGGTACCTTGATCACACATAAGGGTGATATCGTCCAAGAACAAGTTCCTATTGATAGAGTACCTGAAAAACTTTTTGGTCAGGTACGATCGCAAGATTTACCTGAATTACTTGAGTCAACTATAGATGCGGAAGTTTCTATAAGTGAAGTTCAAAAAGAATCTGAACTGGAAGATCTTGGCGAGATAGAAGAGCCTTCTATTAACGTAGTTAATCCAGAAATGGAAGCCGAAGCAACTGAAGATCTTTTACCAGAAGACGTCATAGTAGGCAGCGAACCAGAAGAAACCGCGTGGGATCCAGCTCAAGCTAAGTCTGATATGATGAATTGGGCTAAGGATGACGAAGGCACTATTTCCAAGAAGTCCCTTATGAAATGGTACTTAGACGTCGATGCAGGCAACGGTCAAGATCAGAATTCATATCGTTACCAAGTAGGCGCAATTGTTAATGGATCTCCCCATTACTGTCATAAGGCCCTAGACTTCAGTTGGGATTTAGCTTCAGGAAATCAAACTGGCGTAGCTAACCGTAACATCCAAAAGAAGATTATTTTTATTAAGAATCGTGAGGGAATACCTCTGACAAGTGATCAAATGGACTTTACCGAACGGCATATGTCTGCAGAAAAAGTTACGTATCATACGCTAAAAGATGATAATAGTCCTGGCGGAATAGAATTTGTTGACCAGACAGAATTGAAATTGAATTCATCTCCTGCGGGCTCTAAAGTTATTTTCGAAGACGACAACGTAATTGACGTTCCTGTTGTTCCGATGAGAGAAGGAGTATTCACCGGAACAGATGGCATTCCAACGCTCAAAAAATACGAGTACTTCGGGAAGGATGCACACTGGCTTGAAGGACAACCAATTTTAAAAGGTCACACGGCACCAACGGAACTAGTAACATATAAGCATAACCGTATTGGTAAGCTTATGAATGTTACGGCTAGACCCGATAAACGAGATGTTGTTGCAGTTGCGCGTTATTACAAGGATAAATTGACGCCTGAGGATCTGACTCGCATCAAGTCTGGTACTCCATACGACGGTTCTATTGCATATACTACGCATACAAGTATGACCAGCGGCGACCTTAATGGCACTAAATATAATGCGGTAGAGGATGGCGGTTATCACTTTTATCACTTCGCGGAATTGGCTAACGGCATTGGAGCTTGCAGTACGAAAGACGGTTGTGGCTTCATGTTGAATGAAACAGAACAGAAATTAAATGCAGTATCGGAACCTAAAGTCTTTTACAATGATAAGCGACGTGCTGAAGTAACTCAAGAAGAATCCGTTTGGACTGTTAAATTGAATAGTTCCGTTGGTGGCTCAGGCATATTGGAAGCCGATACCGAGCAAGATGCTATAGAATGGTCCCGAACGTATGTAAAGTCAGGATTGATACCCATTAGTATGAAATTAAATTATAACTGTCCAGATAGTGAGAAGTCTGGTTCTGGTAAAGGAGCTTGTGGCGGATCAGATGGTAAAGGATCTAGTAATGAAAAGTCTTCTAAAACATCTTCACTAGAAAATAAGCCAATGAATAAAGATAGTTATTCTAAATGGCAAGGTACCTACAAAAAACTCGTAGACAAGTTTTCTACTGATAAATCAGATGATCCAATAGTCATACAAGGTCAAAATATAACAAGTAAAATAGACGTCAATTCTGAAGCTAGTATTCGTGATGGATTAGGAAACGTTCTTGGTTTATTAGTAGATAATTATAAAGTACCTGGTCATAACGAATATGGTAAAGGATCGTCTCCAGAAAATCAGAAAAAGGGAGAAGGACAACAGAAATTATTGGATGTTGCTGATTATCTAAATGATATGTTAGAGGATAAAATGACTCAGGAAGGAAAGAGTGTTTTATCTAGAAATATACGAAGAGATAAGTTTTTAGTTAAACCAATATCTAAGAAATCTAAGCAAAATTCCCAATTCTCAAAATCTCAAACACTTATAGGTAATAATATGACAGAAGAATTTATTAAAGCAGATGATACCGAAGAAACTGATGTCGATATTGTAAAGATGAACGAAGCTTTTGAACAGAAGCTTAACGAACGAGATGCTAAGATCGCAGAACTAACCGAGCAAGTAGATGACCTCGTCCAGAAACAGAATGCTGCTGAGCAAGCCTTAGTCGACAAGAAAGCCGCTGAAGACTTTGAAGCATTCACCCAGAAGTTAAATAAAGCCCATCAGAAGGATGCTCAGGTACACTATGATGCCTTCAAGTCTGATGGCTGGGCATATTTTGGAGCACATCCCGAAGTTTTTCAAGTAGATATTCCAAAACAGAATGCTTTTGGCTCTCCTGCTGCAGAAGGCGATAATGCTACAGCACTCCAGCAAGCCCGGGACATGCTAAAGAAAGCACAGAAAGAACGCTTTAGCAAGAGAGCTTGAAACGTAAAATAATTACTATTTATTAATTTGATTATAATTATTCAAGGAGTTTAAAAAACAATGTCTACAATTCCAACTTATATGACCAAGAAAGGTACTTTAACCGCTGGTCATGGTATTATTCGTACTGGTGTCGCTGCCAGTGAAATTCCATTTGGCGCTATGGTTACTAGAAGTGCCGACGGTACTATTAAAGCCACGGCTTCCGGTACCCTGTATGACTATCTCGGTGTCGCTGTAAACGACATGAGACAGCAAGTACCTTATGATGGCTTCTATGCTGCAGGAAAGATCCTACCATATGTAACCACAGGAACTGCTAACGTATGGTTACTTGGCGGCCAGACAATTGACGCCGGTAACTTCGTTATGTTGTCTGCGACTTTAGGAGCCGGTACTGAAGGACTCGGCGTCCTGAAGCCCGAGGGTACTCCTACTACAAGGACAGCTGCCTCTGTGGGTAGAGTCGTTGATATGGCAGATAGTGGCGACGCAGACTACGATCAATCTATTACTTCTTATACTGGAGACGCAGTGACATTCGGTTCTTCAACCATCAAGGATTATCTTGACCTCGTGGATGGCGATTACGTTGTAATAGCTAGTACAGAAAAAGCCGAAGTCAATATGGTAGCTGATGCTGATTATTCCAGTACTGTCGTCAAGATGGTCAAGGATCCTCTGAGCGGACATACTACTTCTCCCAAAATGTACAAGCTAACTCAAATGGAGATCGAACTTATTTAAGGATAAGATAATTCTTACCTTAATATTTTATTATTATATTTATTCAAGGAGTTACATAAATTATGGCTGACACAAATATGCATTATGGTTCTTTTATTCCAGAAGAAGTTGTAACAAGCTGGGTACAAACCATTAATGATTACGAACTGAATTACCGACCTGAACTTATCGCAAGGAATATTTTACCTTATAGAGATGTCGGTGTTCAGATCGATATTGATGCAATAACTCACATTCAGACTACTTCTGGTAGAGCTGGTATTGTCGCTAAAGGAGCGAGCCCTGATGCAATTAACATTGCGGCTGGCGTAGAAAAGCACGACATGTACCAGATCGGTACTGGATTCTACGTAAATGAGAGGGATTTGGCTAAAACCCAGGGCCCGGTCATGAAGACAGCTGAGATTAACGAAGTCATGGCCAAGATTCATGCTACTGAAGATTACGTAGCAATGAATGGTGATACTACTCTCGGTATTACTGGTATCGTTGGGGCAGCTCATGCTAATACTCGTGGCAAGGTTCTTGACACCACGGATACACCGTCTGGCAATGACGTCGTAAATATGGGTGCATGGGATTCCTCAAGTGATACTTTGGATCCTTACGAAGATATTGTAAATGCTATTAAATTCATGGATCCGAGATTTAAGCCTTGGGGTCTAGTAGCAGATAGAACGACTTTGTATAACCTCTATAAGACTGATTCTGAGAGGGTGCCGTTTGCTGACTATATTGGTAAGCTCTTTGGAAAGGGCGAGAACGACCGATCCTGGATGATCGAGTCTCAGTTTACTCCGACTGGATATGCATATGTTATTCCGTATAGTCCTCAGGCAGCTGAGTTCGTGGTTTCCCAAGAAATTGATATTGCAGATGACTATCCCAAAGAGAAGGGCGGTAACTTCTGGATTGAGATTAAAGAATGGGCTTGCCCGATTGAAGTTCATTGTCCAGAAAGTTTTGTGGAAATAGATACCACAAGTTCGTAAATAAATTTATACTTTTATAACGGAATATTTGAATATTTATTCCGTTATTCAATAATTTTATTGATTGTTATGACAAAAAGGATTCCATGTTCAGAAGAAAAGAAAAAGAAAATTTCTGAAAGTTGTAAAGGGAGAGTTGCATGGAATAAAGGCAAAACTGGTATTTATTCTAAAGAAACATTACAAAGCAATTCTGACAAACATAAAGGTAAACAAGCATGGAATAAAGGCAAAAAACTTAGTCTAGAACATTGTAAACATTTATCAGAATCTCATAAAGGTAATATTGTAATACATTCTCCAGAAACTTGTGCTAAAATTTCTAAATGGCGGCAAGAGAATAAGGATTTAATTTCTGGTCCAAATGCATCAAATTGGAGAGGAGGTAAAATGTATGAACCTTACTGTCCAAAATTCGATGAAACTTTTAAAGAGTATATTCGTGATAAATTTGATAGAAAATGCTTTATTTGCGGGAAAGCAGAAGAATCTATTGGAAACATACGAAAGCAACGGTTACATATACATCATGTAGATTATAATAAAAACGATATATGTAATGGATATTCTTGGCCCTTTGTTCCGTTATGCCCTTCTTGCCATGCTAGAACTAACTATAATCGTTGGTATTGGTTTAACAAATATATGAATTATTGGATATACAACTATATAGATTTTACGAATACTTTATCACTTATTTAATAAGGAGTTACCAATTATGGGAAAACCAAGTAAATTTTCAAAGTTAGCTGGACCTCAGAAAGTTCTTTATGCAAGCCTAGATGCTGCAGCTGAAGATATGGCTACGGATCATATCGTATTTTTGCAGTCTGGGACCGCAAAGAAAGTAACTTTTTCTGATGTCGTAGCTGACATGGACGGTACTGTAACAAGTACTGGTCTAACGAGCACGGATGGCGTTTTATCGGTTTCTATTGCAGGTCTGGATGCTAAGACGGCTCCGGTAGCTGCAGATAGTATTATGCTCAATGATAGTGAGAATAGCGACGTTCTCAAGGAAGTTACTCTTACAAATCTAACTAAACCACTAGCTGACACTATGGCCGGTACTGCGTCAGCTACAGCTCTTACCGATGCTAGCGGAGTTTTGACTGTTGCTCCAACAGAAGTTACTACTGCAATTGCTGCAGATAGTTTCGTAATCAAAGATGCCACCGATAGTAAGGTTCATACCGATACTATCGAAGATGTTGTTGCGTTAGTTGCTGGATCTGCGAATACAACTGGATTGACAGCTTCTGGCGGAGTCTTGACCGTTGCTGCTAAGATTGCTCATTTAGAGGCTGCACTACTTAAAGGAATTACTACGGTTCCATTGAGCTTTGAGACTGACGAACAAACGACTACTCGTATCTACTTCCCAATGAAAGTAACTATTGGTAAGATACGCGGCATTGTCATGAAGGCTATTGCTGCAACGGATAATGGTACTATAACGTGTGGCAATTCTACGGGAGCTTCTGCGTCTGGAGTACTAACAGCCACGGCATCTGATGCACTTAATACCGAGTATTCTGCTTCTCCGACCACAAATAATGTGGTTCTAGCAGACGGATATTACTATTTAACGTCTGCTAAAAGTACTGCGGGTGGCAAAGTTCTAGTTACCTTGGAATGGACAGTAACTGCATAAGTTACTTATTAATTTTTAGAGGTGTACTATGGGATATTTTATAGTTAAGAAAGAATTTACTAACGACGATAAAGGCCAAAAAACCAAATATCGAGTTTCTGACGTTAAAATTAGTGATGCTAAGTTTCCGACGTCTAGATTAGAAAAATGGCAAAAACTTGGTTGGATTGTTTGGACTAAGTAATGATATTTATTATAACAAATTACTTTTTGGAGTGACTTTTGTATGCGTATTTATGATGCTTATCGTCAAGGACTTCTAACTCTTTCTCAATATCAGGCACGACTGGATGCCGGCGAAACTCCAAATGCCCTTTATATTGGATCTGAACCAGAAACTCCAGAGTATAGTCATTATATATCAGGAACGAGTATCGCTACGTCAGTTTCTGTGATTGCAGAAAGCATTATTAATACAATCAAACAATCTATTGTTATCAAAAATACAGGAACAACCAATTCAATAGATGCCGTAATAGAATATTATATTACCGATATATTAGTACGGTCAATTTCTGAAACCATAGCACATTCTACAACATTTCTGCTAGAAACTGAATATGTTGCAAGTGATGTTAGTGTCAAAATTAGTGATACAGTTTCTGGTAGTCATTCCACATATGAAATTGGTATAGTAGCATTCTGAGGATGACATATGACAAAACTTATTACAGAATCTAGAACAAAACCAAGTGGCGTATTATATGCAGTTATCAATACGTCTACCTTAGATGCTTTACCTGTCTTGGGGACCGATAACGGTAATGGTACATCTACACTAAAAGTCGATACGGAACTTACTACAACCATAGATCCAACTGGTTTAGCTACCGAAGCAAAACAACCAACTCTGGAAGGTACTGACAAAGCAAAAGTTTCTTTGTATGTTAAAAAGTCTGCTAATGCCGACACTGTATTAACATTAGGTAAAACCGATGATGCTAATTCTATTCCAGTTGCATTATCGACGGAAGCACTAGCAGCATTAGAAACCATAACTTTTACAATACCGGCTGGAAATTTAGGTCAGCAACATAAAGCTGCGTCTTTAAGCATTGCTCCAGCAGATGACATTACAGATGCAACTTACATAGGTGATATTAAATTCGGTGAAGCTGCTCCACTTGATGTAAGTTATTCTACAGGAGCAACTGACTCAAAAACTATTAGAGTAAAATTATCCAACGAGGACTTATCAGCACTTGAAAATGTTACAATTGATTCATCTGCATTGCCAACAGGTGCATCTACATCAGCAAATCAAACAACTGGAAATAATAGTCTTAGTAGCATAGATGGAAAGTTGTCTGCAAGTACGATTAATGAATACAATGTAGTGTTAACTGCCGTTGATACCGAATATTCTCAGGCATTACCTGATAATTGTAAAGGAATCGAATTTGTTTCCAGAGGCGGTTATCCGATTAGATATGCATTTACTACTGGGAAAGTTGCTGGATTAACATCTCCATACTTTACTCTAAGATCTAATTGTTCTTATGAGAATCCCATTACTCTAAATTTATCTAGTAAAACTATATATTTCGCTTCTGATAATGCAGGCGATGTTGTAGAATTAATTGCTTGGAGTTGATTTCATGGGACAAAGATTAGTTAATATACCATTTTCACAACTTCGAAGTATTCCTTCTAATGAATCGGATATGATATATATTAATCATACATTAAATAATAATGAAAATCTTTTAATTGATGGCAATTTATTAGTTTTTACTGATTCTGGAATAATTTCAACTAACGGAACAATATCGGTTATTGGCAATATAAAAATAAAGGATGTATTATAAATGGCGACTACTATAGGTGGTGATAGTACAGGAATTTCTATTGCAACCGTTGATAAATTAACAGTTGCTGGAGTTATCGTACCACAGTATAAAGATTTTAGAATATCACTGGATGCGAATTCTGTAACTCAGATTGGATTTATTGTGCACGACGCAATGCAACTTCATGCTGTTTCTGAAGCACATGTAGTGGGTTCTACATCTGGTACCTTAATGCTCCGTAATTGTACAACGGGTCAGGCAGCTGCTTCGGGCCTTGAAATGCTTACTGGTGCAATGGATCTTTCTACGACGGTTACAGCTAATACACCACAGTCTGGTTCTTTGCATGCGACTCCTGCTAATCTTCAGGTAGCTGCTGGCAGTATGATTCAGTTAGAGCTTGCTGGTACAATGACTGGATTAGTTGGATCTTGTGTTACGTTAACATTTAAAAGAATTTGATTTGTTAAACGTAAAAACTTAGTATTATTGTTTATTTGATTATATTACTTTATGATATCATTGGTCATAAAGTTACTATTATTTTATTTCAATGGAGTTGACTAATTATTACAAAAATTAATATGTCTGGTTCTAATGTCGGTGCGAAAGGCTTATGTGCTGTCATAGATACAGACGGTACGGTTTTACCATGTTTTGCTACGGATAATGGAGATGGAACGGCTACACTGAAAATTGATGGAGAGTTTACAGCTACCATTGATCCAGAGTTATTAGCAACTGCTGCGAATCAAGTAACTGCTAATAGCAAGCTGGATAGCATCAAGACGGCAGTCGAGGGACCAACTCCGGCGGGCACGTTGTTCACCGGCAGAACCGGCATGGTCGGATTCAAGATTCTACAATCGTTTACGAGGCCATCTGACGGCAACGCATACATCGCACTCGATGCCATCAGCAACAGCACCAGCGCGCCTGTCATCATGTCTCAGGATCTGGCAGCATTCGGGGCCACAGTTGGCCGCTTCCTGGTAATCACCAATGCCAGGGTAATCAGCTCTACCAAGGGATCTGGTCTTGTGGCCAACATCTGCATATTCCCTGCCACGTTCGCCGCGACAAATGACAATGCAGAGCTATCGATAGACGATGTTACGGCAGCATTGGGTGGCCTGGTAATTCCATGCAACAATAATTATACGCTTGCGGTGAACTCGCGGGCCGTATCTGATCCTGGCTGGTGGGAGATGCAGCTCGGGGCTGCCAGCACAACGGTATTTTTTGCCTTGCAGGCTGCGAGCGGCTACACTCCGACATCGGGCGAGGTCTTTACAATCGTGATGGAAGGCTTTTTTTTGTAGGTGGATCATGCAAGCTTTTGCTAATTTATTTTCGCAAAATAGGAACAAGCTGATCCTCATAACGGGAGTGCCAGTGCCGGCCCAGTATAACAACATTAAGCAATTGCGTTGGATATCGGCATTGTCGCGCGTTGCGGTGGCTGCGAATAATACGTTCCTGGCAAATTATTTCCTATTTTCAAATCTATCGTTTTCGGATGCGCGTTATATGGGCGCGTACGTAGGCTCGATCGGAGGGGACAATAATTCTATATACACATCGGAGTTCTCTGTGCCCTACAGTGTGCTGCGAAAATGGCCGTTCAACTGGCTGCAAATCGGTTACGTGGCTGTCGCCAACGCGCAGATGATCGATGCATCCGGAGATCCTGATTATGTCTATGTCACCAGCAACAATGTCGCCGATCATCATGGATTCCGGCAAGTCAAAAAGTCCACAATGGCCGTTACCGCTTCGGCTCTAGCAGACGGTTCTGGCAACGGTCAATTCGACGATCCGCTAGGCATATTCTACTACAATTCGGAAATATTTGTGGCAGATTATGACAATTCGCGTATTTCGGTTTGGACAAAATCGGGCGAAACCCTGACGTATGCCAGAAAGTATGATCTCGGATTTAAGCCGCGGGATCTGGCGTTTGATGGGACACATTGGTATGTACAAAGTGCTACGAATACATACAAATATGACAATATATTCACTGATGCGACAAAAGTAAGCACTGCGTGTGTCGGCTACAGCCTGACCGTCATTCCCGATCAAGGTGATGGCAACGGCGCAACACTGGCAATATCCGACAATACCAATAGCCGCTTATACCGCCGCAAGTGCTCCGATCTTTCCCTCATCGCCACCGTAGGCAGCTCTGGGGATGGCTCTAGTAGCCTGTGCGATCCCGTCATCACCGGCCCGGCTGGAACCTGGCGGGACTCGGAAGGCAATTCGTATGCAGTGACAAGCGGGAACAACATTTCCAAGAATGGCTTCTCTGGTGATTTCTTCCGAAGCACGCCAAGCAGGATGACATACCAGCCCACCGGCAAGCTATCGGATATTACTGCAATCGATTTCAATGCCGATGCCATTGTCGGAGAAATCAAAAATCTGCATAAGTGTGTCAACCTGACAAGCTTGAAATTGCAGACTAATCCAGCTCTGATCTTAAATTTGAGCCAACTATCTGCAAAATTGCAGACCCTATGGGCTTATGCGTGCGGGGCTGGCATATCTGGCAGTATCCGGCACATGACGGCGCTAACTGATTGTCGCCTCAGAGAAAATGCGTCATCCGTGGCACAAGTCGATGCGTGGGTGGAGGATCTTTGGGCCAATCGAGATATCTTGTCGATGCCGAACATCAATATGAATGGCACCAATCTCAGCCCAACTGGGACATTCCAGTATGCGGAAACGCCATCGACCCCCAAAGAAAAGATTTACTCCTTGATCAATGATTATATGTGGACTTTTGTATTCACTATGTGAGGAATTTTATGGTAATTGACGAAGCAAAATACGCTATACCGTGGGCTGAAAGATGTCCATTGGTTCCTGAAGTAATGACTCTGTATGTCTGGCAGCGAAACGGAAACCTGAGGTTCCCGATCAACAAGCTGGAAGATAAGGTGGTAGAGCCTGGTAATGCGTGGGGATCCCCCATCGGCGATCGGGTTTGGACTTGGTCGAATTTCCGGGCCATGATGGAGGCCGAATATGAGATGAATCTGCAAGATGTCATTGATGCCAATCCGAAAGGCGAATCAGAGTCTGGTGCCGCCTGGTGGCTGCGCATAACTAATATCTGGCTGGCTCCGTATTTCGCCGCTCACAACTACCCTCAGAATCTGCTCGATGGTTGGGAAAGCGTCACAGGCGACTATACAGCGCCTTACGACGAGCCCATTGGCGGATTACTGCCGCCTGAAGAATGAGCGCGGGCCATCTTCGGCCCAATTTGCCCCATGAATGCGGGAACGTAAGCCTGCCTGAGGGCCATATTATTATTTTGAGGTGATATGTAATGTCAAAAAATGCTTTAATCGTTGCAATAGATAATTATCCAAGTCCATATGAATTACTTTCTACTATAAATGATTTAAATGATTTGAAAAATACATTACAATTGCAAGGATTTTATGTTAATACTATAACAAACGTAAATGCAACTAAAATAAGTATTATAAATAATTTAAGTCAATTGGTTACTACGTCAATTTCTGGAGATTCTATAGTATTTGCATTTTTCGGACACGGATCTTGGATAACGAGTACAATTGAGCCAGACGGTAGAACAGAATGTATTTGTCCAGTAAATGTTTTCGATGGTTATGTAATAACGGATATCGAACTCAATAGCATACTTTCTCAATTACCAAATAATGTTGCATGCGACGTAATATTAGGAAATTGCTATAGTGGTACCGGAACTCGTTCATTGTCGATGACTAATACAACCAGTAATATTCCATACCGTAAGTCATATTATATTCCTGGACCAATAAATATAAAAAATACGGCTAACTCAGTAGCAAAATCTATTAGCGTTGGATCTGGACCAAATCCAGTAGTTCCAATTGAAACACTTAATCATGTATTGTGGGCAGCTTGTAAAGATAGTCAAACCTCTTGGGAAGTTACATCCGGTGGACAACACCGTGGCCTATTTCCACTATATTTGTGTTGGGCCTTGCGAAATTATCCAACGTATTCGAGAACAAAGATCTCTAAATTGATTGCTCCAATGATACGAAATGTGGTTTCAACACAAAATATACAGTTAGAAGGACCTAGTATAGAATTAAATCAACTACCTTTCATGTAGGATGTATTAACATGTGGTCAATTTGGTCGTATACTTTAATATTAATCGCATTATCAGTAAGTATTTTAGTTATCTGGATAAAGCGTAAATACAAAAAATTGGCTACAAAGGATAAGAAAATGTTAGAAAAGTCGCTTAAAAAAATGGGATTCTTTATAATAATATTATTTTGTATGATTCATGTAACTGATTCAATAGATGCTATACCAACAGTTGATAGTATTGACAAACATTATCCTGTTATATTACCAACGAATTCATTAATTCAAGCAAGTAATAGTATTATTAGTAGTATTACTGGAAAAGAATCAACAGATGAAGATTTATGGCGATTAAATACTATGATATTTTTGAATGACAATACAAATTTAACTAATATTACTAACAATAGTAATAATAGTATATTTTAACGAGGTAAATTATGAAAGTAGGATCATTTGAATGGAATCCGGTAGGATTTCTACAAGAAGACATCCATAATACTAGATTTCTTATTACAATATTAAACGATTTATTCCTGATGGTAGTAATAGCGGGAGTATTTTACTTAATTGTAGCAGGCACCGCAGTAGACGCAATACTGTTTGGGGCTATTACCCTCGTAATAGGATATTTAATTGGACGCGGACAATCTGCAGCTGGATTATATTTCAATAGTCGTAAAGACGGTAAAACTGAAGCCATTACTGAAACAACACTTAATCAAGGACCTGTCGAATAGAATGTAATGATGGGTCTGTAATGACATGGTTACGGCATGTATCCAGTACCCACCATTAAGTAAATGAAAATTCTTATTATTAATACTTTTTGGTTGAAGGTATAAACTATGTATAGAATACTAGCAATATTAATGTTGCTTGCTGTGACATGTTTCGTTGGCGTTATTGGAGATACAGACAATAGTACTAGTTACCAAGATAAGGAATATCTTGGATCGATTTCTAATACTAATATATGTCTTGACCACCAATCCAAGGAATTAGGAAATATAATAGATAATAAATTAATAACCGATACTATAATATATTGTTACAACACGTTATCTATTATCGATCCTAACTAATTACCATGAATGATGCAGTTACGGCATTTATTTCGGGATTTATAATAATAATGTTTGGAGCAGTCTTTTATGTTCTTTGGGATAATTCATGTAAGAAATTTCATGAATTTGAAAAACGTACAATAGAACGATTAGATGCTCTCGATTTATGGATGGATGTAATAGAGGAGTCAATATATTTAAATAATAATAATATTAGCGATATAAAAGAGTGCCGTGCTAAATATGAAGAATGTAAACTAAAAATTATACAATGTGTTAAAAAACCGTAACGAGGAAAGTATGGAAGATAGTGATTGGAGAACGATAAAATTAGTAATAGCAGGAATGACAGGATTCTTTGCTATAGTAATATTGGTATTAGCCGCGACTGGAAATTTGGTTTCTGCATCTCAAGTAATTCAAGAAGCAATATATAAAGGAACTGGTACAATTGATGTTGAGATCTTAGGAGAAAATCAGAATGCTAGAGCTGCTGCGCATAATTCAAAAGATATTGACATCCGGTATAGTAAGTCTAGTATATCAACTCAATATGAAGGTACTACCGATAAATTAACAATAACATATTCAGTTACAGGCGATGGCACTCGTTGGACAAAATTTAAGTATCAAGCAGAGGGAGCTAACGCCGGTGATAGTGCCGACTTCAATAAAATCAATGGTAGTTTTGAGGCATCTGGAACATCTGTAATATCCGTAAGCGAAAATGGCGACGTATCATTTGATTCTGTAACATCTGCCGAAGAAGGTAATTATACATTCCGGGCAAAATTTTATGATATTTCAGATGGCGCTATGAGGCCGACATCCGGTGAAACGGTAATCGGATATGGCAATCTGTCTGTTTGGCGTCATATTAATAAAACTGATATAAAAACGTCAGAAGATTGGCTTAAGTTATGTGCCGATTTAAATAAAGATATGATTTTAGATCCGACTGTACCTTCTGGGACATATATTGTGCCAGACGGTTATTACGTAAATAAAGCCAAACAATTAATTAAAATTCCTGATGGTCAAACATATCTGGATGGAGAATTAGTAACTCTGCCAGCCGGATACGAATTAGATGACGGAAAACTAGTTAAAAATAGTGATACCTAATGAATTGTAATGAACTACTAGAATTATTTCTAGTAGTTATAGTTATTTTTATTTATGTGAAATATTTTATTTACTGGCCTAAAAGGTAGGTAAAGCTTTTTCATATATGCACTATTTCTGCCATATCTGGTCTCGCTGGCGGAATAGGCACTTTATCTTTTTTAGTTTGTATAACTACTTTTTCTTTGGGTTGCTCTTTTATTACCTTCTTATTACTATTTTTTCTCGTCTTTATTGGAGATATTTCCGGTATTGCAGTATCCTCTACTATGAACGTATATTTGACTTGATTTCCCTTAAGGATTTTTTTTCTAATTGTTTTGATTCGAATACGTTCCGCCGATAAGCTTTCTAGAAGAATACGGACTTCTTCTTGATTTTTTACCATAGTTGTCAAATTAGTCACTCCAAATTAAAAGTACAATCGTATCCGAGTATTTAAACGTTTTGGTAGTTTTAACCAAAAGATATAAATACTCAATTACGTTTTGAAAGTACGGAGTGATAAGATGAAGACAATAAAAGGTCGTTATCCAACAGAAAATCGTCGCGAACAAATCGGTAATTCTGATTGCAAACTAAATGCGTGTGGAAAACAAATAGTTGAGATTGTAGGCGACTATGTACATGCGGTGCGGGTTGAGGATGAGGTTGCAGGTTTACAACGCGATATCATGTATCTTGCTCCGTCAATTACTTTGCCTAGATTTAATATCATAGGAGAAGTTAGCACTCATTTTGACATACATGCACCTGGTGCATACGAAGCTATGATCCAGCATATTGAGGTAGACTATAAAGATTGTTGCAAGGAATTTTTTGAGCTAAATAGTATTCGATTCAATGAAAATTCAGGAAGGTTGGTACCTGCTAAAAAAATTTTGCTCAACAATAAGCTGATTGGATACTATTTACCTGAACTGAATTCATGGCTACTTGGTAACTGGACTTGGCATGATCACTATATTACGGTGTTACTACGTCATATTTGGCCACAAATGATTCACCAACTTATACTAGGTCATTGTGAAAATTCTATCAATGGCGGCACAAAGCAGTCTAAGAAAAAGATTACGATATCAATGGGTGCAGATCCAGAATTCGAAGTCAAGAAAAATGGTCGTGTTGTGAAAGCTGATGCAGCTTTGAATATCCATAATTATACGAGTACTGATATCGGACTTGATGGCGCTGCTTCGCAATTGGAGTTCCGGCCAAAACCTGGTACTCCGCAACAAGTCGTGAAAAATACCCGGCACCTTGTCAAAAAGTTTAGTGAAAAATACCCGGAATTTGACCTAACAGACGAAGGTAATAGATATCCGCTGGGTGGCCATATTCATGCCGGTGTTGGACATCCAATAGAATGTCATAATGATTTAGTGGCAATTCTAGATGACTTCATTGGGAAACCTACATTAAAATTGTCTGGAACAGCCCGCGGCTCGTATCAATACCTTAGTATGGTAAGGTCTCAGCCACACGGATTTGAATACAGAAGTACACCATCAGCTGTGTTCCAGAATCCGGTGATAACTCATATTGTATTATCTTTGATGAAAAACCTCTGTGAAAAGTATTTTAATCAGGAAACTCTAATATATAACGATAATCCAACTGAAGAAGATTACGTAAAAGTTGGCGGGTTAACCCCACGACAAGTAAAGTACTTCATGGAGTTTTGTCGTAGTTACAAACCGGAGAAGTCAATACGTGCTAGTTGGAAAGTTGAACCGGCTCCCGAAGTAGGTTCCGTTATCGAGACACATGCACCAGCTATTAATTTCCGAGACGATTGGGATCCTGTGGTAGCTGGGCACTTAACCGAAGATATCCAAGAAGGAGTTCAAACTTCGTTGCCAATTACGGTAACACTATATGGATTGAGTAGAGAACGTGGAGAAAACATGGCAACGATACGGATAGTCGATACGTGTTTAATTGATGGTTCGCTTCCGAGACCTCACTGGGATAGAAATACTTTAAATATTGGATTTAGTAGAGAACTTAGGACTCGTGGTATGGGAAGAACTCGCCGCATGGATATAGTTCGATCAATTGCTAACCTGATCAACGAACGTGAACAATTGGAGGCTTCTCAATGAAAATAATAGTTGGGAAAGTCCCTACTATTCCTTTTAGAAGTTTTCTATATGACGAAGAGATGCCTGCAATCATACCGATTACGAAAGGGTATTTCAGTTCCTGGCATTCTCATGATTATTTTGGGCATAGTCATGAACCTTATGTACTTGAAAATGCAATATATACATATCCAAGGGGTTTATTGAACTTAAACATAGTAGGACAGATAAATTTAGTAACAAATAAAAACATTAGACAGGTATTCTATGACAATGAAAAGTTAGATTTTGATGAGTATATTGGATACTCATATGAGGCGATTAAAATATTTGTAAACCAGAAGATAGCTGGTTATTATTTACCCGATATAAATTCTTTGGTCTTGTCAGACTGGACACATGGCGATATGGAAATTCGAGTATTTATGGATATCTGGCCATTATTAGTTGAAAAATTGCATCTTAGTGTTATTTCTGTTCAGGAAAAAGTTATCCAAATCAATGAGATCATTGTTGGATGTGATCCCGAATTCGAATTACTTCAAGATGGCGAAGTTATAAATGCAGAAGAAGAAATTGCCGAAGAAGATGGAGAAAATCAAATCGGTACAGATGGTGCAGGTGATCAAATTGAAATTAGACCGGAACCTGGCAATCCAATACAGGTTACTCAGAACATCAGGAAGTTATTAAAACAGTTTTCTGAAGAATTTGAGGAATTTAAATTAGGTGATTGTGGTAATGTATATCCATTGGGTGGACATATCCACGTAGGTTTGGGATTTGAATATAGAGCACCAGCAGAATTAATAGAATTGTTAAATGACTTTATTGGAAAACCTACATTAAAGTTATCAGGAGAAGCGCGCGGAAGTTACATGGCACTCGGCCAAGTTAGGAGGCAACCACATGGCTTTGAATATCGAAGCACTCCAGCTGCTGTATTTCATAATCCGGCTATTGCGTGTATTGTAATGCGATTAGCTAAGAATCTAACCAAAAAGTATATAACTGGAAGTACTGTAGTTTACAATGATAATCCTAGTTTGGAGGATTATATTACAGTAGGCGGACTTACAAAACAACAAGCTTTGTATTTCATGAAGTTTTGTCAAGGAGGCTTCAGAGGCAGTAACGATCTCGTAAAAGAATGGAAAGTAACAAAAATCACGGAAGAATCTACGAGTTACCATCCAATTGTCGTATTTAGGGATTCCTGGGACAGAGAAGTTAGATCAGTATTACGGAGTAACATTGGTAAGATAGAAATAAACCGGCCAATTACGGTAATGATGTATGGACTAAGTAATAAGAATTACGGACCAAACAAATGTACGATACCAACGACTATGTCAAGTATGGTTAATTCAAAGCCAATCTGGAACCAGGATAAATCCTTACTACAAGTTGGTGTATCGTTTAATAGAAGGCATGTAAATTCGCCTATTAGCGAATCATTTACAAAAAGCTTTGGTAATTCGCTAGTAACATCAATCCAAAAACATTTACAGGAGGTATAAATATGTGTATTATTGCAATTTGTCACGAACGTCGGATGACCCAACAAGAAATCGAGAATTGCTTCACTAACAATAGTGATGGAGCTGGATTTGCCTGGCCAACGGAAGAAGGTACGGTGCACGTCGAGAAAGGCTTCATGACTCTGGAAGCACTCCAGGAATGGTACGAAAATACTGAGATACCATTACCGCATGTGGGACACTTTAGAACAGCTACTTCAGGCGAAAAGAATCGCGAAATGACCCATCCGTACAAGATGACGATTGATAGTGAACTGGTAATTTCCGAGGAAACAACGGATCCAGTACTCTTTCATAATGGGGTTATATTCGACTGGAAGAACCTATTGCTCAATATGGTCACGTCCAAACAAATTCCCGCAATGCCAAAAGGTTGTATGAATGATAGCCGAATGGCTGCGATAATGTCTTCTATTCCAACGATTGGAGATGACATATTCGAAGTACTTTCGGGAAAGTTCGTGAAAGTTGCTGCAGACGGTACTATTACACGATGGGGTCAATTCGACGAAGTGAATGGTATATTATTCAGTAATGACGGCCATAAAAGGGTCGTTTATGTCTATAACAAAGGCGCTGGCATGTATAATGCATGTAATTACCAACAAAATTATGGAAAAAAGAATAGACGGAAAGGTAAGATAATCGATCTCACAGATTCGGAGTGGGAAGAAAAGTATGGCCGAGAGTGTGGACCAGATATGTGTGGATGAGTAAGATGAAAAAGTATAATATTTTTTAGAAAACTTTTAATAAAAATATTTAGTATCCTTTAAAATTATCGTTCCATATATATGATTCTAGTGATTTTAGAACCACTTGAATTAGTAGATACTTTTTCATCCATTTTAGCCACTTCCTGAAGTATAATCAACTTTATGTTTACATTTCAGTGCTCCACAGCATACACAAACTTCTCCGCCTTGTGAATAGACTTCTTCTTCTGTCTGATTTCCGTATTCGTCAGTCATCGTAATATTACCTCACTATACTATAGTACCTCTGAGAATAAATACTTTTTGGTCGTTGAACAAAGAAAAATTATAAAAAAAGATTTTTTATTCAGGATACAACTCATGGATCTTATTCACGAATAGATCTATTTTACGATCAATTAATCCTGGTGCTGAATTTACCTCGAATATAGTTGAACTAACTCCTTGCGGCGTATTAATTGTGCTACAGTCCACGGCAGCAAAATGAAGACCTATCTTTTCTACAGCATTTATCACGTTCTCTTTTAGTCCTCGGTCAAGAGAACTTACACGAACCCACTTGAAGAAGCTTCCATGCGTATGGTTTCTGATCATTGCATGCGGATCATTTTCGGGCGGCACTTTAAGATCCGCCTCAATGATACGATATCGATCTTCGTTTGGATCTCTCATTAAGAATAGCCTATATTCATCTTTTTTATCGACAAGTTCTTGTAAGTAATGATTGACTGGATTATATTTTCTTAAGTCCCTAGCCGAATTTATGAGATAAAACCATCGGCCCTGGCTATGGTTGTTACGCCTTGCGATTATCGGGAATTGAATTCTACCTGATTGCGCTTCTTGCCAGTTATAGTATTTCGGTGTTTTTATATTATGGCTAAGAAGAAACTCCTTGCATCGCGGTTTGTTGCTTGACAATGATACAGACTCTCTTTTATTAATCATATTTGGAGAGTCTGAAGAGTATCCATTTCCATAACGGATTACTAGTTCATTGGTATTAATTCTGCCTTCTTCAATATATCTAGCGCCTAATGCTTCTGCTAGACGTCGTCCAGTAGGTCTAACTGTTCGGCAACCTAAAATTGTAGTCATAATTCACTCCTATTGTTTTAAACATTAATTAGTTCAATTTTACTGTATTTATACCTTTTGGTTTGCCAAACGTAAAATACGTTTCTAACCATTTATTTGATTATAAAAAAGTTAGGAGATGTAATTGTATGCCCGATCCTTATGCTGATGTTATTAGTGCCTTTGCTGTTTACTATCGTTTTTTGGACGTTCAAACCTACGACGAAGCCAATGAAGATGTACCTGAAAATACTGATGCGGATATCTTGTACAGTAGTTTCGGTTTTTATGCAGATTTAGCTGCAGACGAATTATTAAATTTACTTGCGGCTAGGAATTTATCAGTAGATTCTATTACTGAGAATCAAGAGATTGTAATGATTTGTCATTTAGTGGCAGATTTCTTCGAAAAGGGGAATCCAGATTGGTCGTTCCGAAGTCAGAGTCAGGCTCCAGGTGTTTCTTTTAGTCGTGGAGAAGATACTGGCCCTCGATTAGCATTGACTAAGATGTTAGACGAGATTCAGACAGCATATAGAATGAGTTCGGTTACTTCTGGTAGAGGAGCATCTATGACATTCAATAGGATAAAAGACGCCGTCAACTACCCCAGACGTTGGAAGCGTACTTCAATTCCTGCATACGATCATACCGAAGATGGCTTTGATTCTGAAGCAGTCTCAGATATGGGCTACGAAGAAAATGATAATAATAATTCGGAGTGGTAAATAATGGTCGCTTTCCCCAAAAGGCTTAGGTATACACATAGAATCTATGTGACCTTAACTGAAAATACTATTTTTTCTGGGACAGTTGCAGCTAATATGGCTATACATAGTTATCCTAGTGAAGACTTTAAATTAGCTCTAACCTCATCTGGGGCATGCCGAATAAAAATCGTAGGATCTCTTAACGGAACTTCTGTAACCGAACGTCTTAGCTTTTCCGTAGCTGAAACTCAATACTCTGTAAATACGTTTGATACGATAAATACTATCACTAGTGGATACTTTGAAACAGGAATAACAATTACTATTGGTGCCGTTGATTCCGTCGGTATGCCAATGAATTGGAGTCAAACTACCGGGCCATTTAAATGCGAATTCGGCCAGATGGGTGGTATGCAAGCTCAAATAGAAGCTAACGCTCTAGGTCTTGGCAGTAAAACCGTGCATTATGTAAGGGCGGAGCGAGCAACGCCTGTAGCAAAAAACATGACTATGACTGTCGTAGGTTACGATGATCAACTTTGGGTTCCGATCAGTGACTTTGAAAATATTTCAGTGCCTCCGAACTATACCGCTTCTGAGTGGGCATTTCGCGTGGTAAAAAAACAAGATGGTGATTGACGTTGTATAAATTCGTAGGTAAGAAAGGTAAATGCTATGAACTGGATTTATACGATTCAATAAAATTAAATTATCGTTGTAAAGAAGGTACTATTAAAGACGGCTCGTATGAGTGTCAAGCAACTACGGAAAAAGAAAAAAAGAAATATGACAAAGAATATAAGATAAAAACTACTGGTAAAATAAATGAACTAAAATCAAAATTAGATACTATGAATGCTAGACAAACCGAATTGCATAAAATATTTTCATCCAAACCAACTAATATTAAATATGGTACACCTGAATATACTGCATGGGATAATCAACCTCATATTAAAGCAGCATCTGATGAATATAAAAGTTTAACCGAACCTATAATGGAAGCAGAGAAAGAAATAGCCTATCTGAATTATAAACATCCATTAGTAACAGAAGAATTCAAACCGCTATATGATAATTCTTATAAAATATTACAAAATGCTCCTGAAGTAGAATTAAAAGCATTATATAGTTATATGAATTATACCTCAAAGAATGCTAACTTAATGATATTAAACGAATATCCTAACGGCGAACCTATTCCAGAACCAAAAAGTAGAGAATTTGACCTTAAAAATAATAAATATGGTTATATCGAAAATGAACTATATGATCTAGATACTATCGTTAATAAAAGCAAAACACCAAATGATGTAATTTTATTTGCAGGAATATCTAGTAGCATTTATAATAATCCTGATAAAGGATTACTGAATAAAGAAACTGAAGTCAGAATACCAACTTTTATGTCTACATCAAGAAGTGAGAAAGTTTCGCAACAGTTTGCTTCTGCTAGATACAAAAAAGATCTTGCTAATCATGGAAAAGGATATAGGGATTCTAAACCATTACCTGACATTCCAACGTATTTGGAAATACATTTGAAACAGAATAGCCGTGCTTTGTCTTTGGAAAGATTTCAGACGGAAGAAGCTCCTGATGCTGAATGGACAGCAACTAAAAAGGATAATCAGCAAGAAGTATTGCTCGGAAGAAATAATATTCATACAGTAAGAGATATACAAATATCAGAATTTCGAGGAAAAACTATTAGAAAAATTGTAGTTGATTCATATAATAAATAGGAGAGATAATAATGACCGAAGATACCGAAGTAGATATTGATATGCCAGAAAGATTTTCGTTAGAACCAGAATATATTATCGTAGTAAAGAAAGGAAAAAGTAACGATAAAGATAGGTTAAAATAAATGTCATACTCTCCTAATCTAGTTACCCAATTTATATTAGACGAGTTACATCAAAATGCTTCTCTAGTCACCTTAACCAACAATCAATATTATACCGGTCTACTTCGTGAACCAATATCACTTACAGCTCCTTACTATACCCGTATTGGAATAGAATATGTTTCTGAAAGTGGAGACGGTATTTTTTTCACTCAGATCCGTGACTATGATTTACGAAAAGTCCAAATTAAGTTTACGATCGTAACATCCTATGGCAATAATGATGCCCATTGTAGACAACTCGTAGATGAAATTACAACGCTGTTTTCAGTGCATCGAAAGAAAACTGAAATAGAATATAAAATCTATATTGATAATATTAATTCTTCTATAGTTGAGACAGAACAGGCCCGTTGGGTTGGAACAATTACCTTAGATGTATCTTACTTGACATTGATTCCGGAAGGAATTGAATAAAAAAATATTACAAATTCATTTATATAGTATTTTCTTCGAATAATACTACTCGTTTTCTTGAAACTTGTACAAATACATCTGGATCTATGCAGTGTATATTTCCTTCTTTGTCTTTAAATACTACAGTTAGTTCAGAATCAACAGACTCGATTTGTTCTACTAAGGCATATGACGTTAATACTTTCGAATTCGTTTCTGTCATTTTATCACCAAACTTACTATAGCACTATTTCATATTTATACCTTTTGGTAACGTAAAATTCTAAAACACGTATTTATTTGATTATATTATAATTCTCGGAGCTTCTTTCTATGACACGATTAATTGATCTATTTAGATCCAGGCAACTCAATTTATCAGAATACCAAGCATATCTCGATATGGGATATCAGCCGTCAGATCACGTACAATTAACTTCTGGTCGTAGTGCCGAAATGGTTACATTGTCTTACATGAATTTGGGCGCAGGACGATCATTTACATTAAATTCCGATGAAACTTTAATGGGATATATTGGTCCGAACAATGACCTTACTAACGCCGGTACAATGACTATAGCTGGTGATGCTCTTTTCTTATATAATTCTGGAACTATTTCAAATACTGGTATTATAACCGTAACAGGAAATTTAGAAGTTAAATCTTACTAGGTGATATAACATGACAGGAACTACAATTATCGATGGTGGCACAATTACCGCAACCGTAGCAAAAACCGATTATCAAGTACAGATACCTTTAGGACCAGCTACATTTTCTGCTGGAACATGGTCTGTAACTGACAGTAGTAACGTACTTTTGGTGACCAGGACACCCGCCACACAAGTAGACTACTATCAAGTACCAATTATCATGCCATTTAGAACGACTGCTGATAAGGGTGCGAAACTCAAGTCGGTTACAGTCGTAACAACCCTTGGAGGAACAATAAGTACGGTCAATGACGATTTCGAAATAAATATCGTACAAGTTACTACACCAACCGATGGAAGTTCTCCCGTAGGTTCTGTACTTGCAGGAAATTCAGGCGACGATTACGTAGATGCCTACGATACTAAAGCCGAACGTTTAGTTGCTGGTACACATACTTTTGTAGTCACTATTCCATCTGATGAACAGGATTTCATTGACGACGGTGAACAATTATATGTCCGTGTGAAAGTTGAAGACGCTGGTAGTGCCGATTTGACATGCGTCCTCAAGGGTATCATAGCAGATTTTGACGTAAATACATTATAAATATTTTTATTTTACTATTTCAGGAGGATAATTAAAGCATGGGAAATGTTGGATCAATACAAACAGCGAAAGGAGAAATATTTACAAATGCTCACGTACTCTCTCAGAGTCGTGCAGGTTTAGGATATTTCGTATTTTCTGGTTGCGACGTAAATCAATCTGGAACTCCTGGAATGTCGGTGGTAGTAGATTCTGGTTACATTCAATCTGGTTGGGGCACTACCCAAAAAACAGTAACCGGCGGAACTGTAGTAATAACAGCAGCTCATCCAACCTTGCCCCGTATAGATACGATCTATATCGATAGTAATGGAACATCCCGCGTGTATGACGGTACCGCTACTGCAATTTCTCCCGGCGATAAAATAGATTTCAAACAGATGGCTACTCCAGCACCAGGAACAAATATTCCATCTGGAGTTATAATAGCACTAGTATATGTTGCAGCAGGTGATACTGCAATTACAAATGCCGAGATCTTGGACATCGCTACATACGGACCATTGTTAGTAGAGGCACCGACTACCACTACATCTGGAAAAATACCATACTGGTCGTCCACTGCAAAAACGTTATCTGACGGATATACCGTAGGTACTACTTCAAATTGCTTACTTCAATTGGATTCTTCTGCTAGAATACCGGCAGTAAGTGGCTCATTATTAACATCAATAAGTCACGGCAACTTAACTAACCTTAGTGTTGATGATCATACTCAATATATTAAGCATGCTCTAGCGACAAGTTCAAACGATTTTTTGGTTTCATCTGGTTCTGGTACGTTTATCAAGAAAACGCTCGCAGAGACAAAAACTGTACTCGGACTAGGATCTGCTGCATATACAGCATCAACAGATTATGCAGTTGCAGCCAACGGCGTTACTAATGGTAACACCCACGATCATCTCAGTGGCAGGGGAGCATCTTTAGCAAGTCAATTCGTAGGAATTGGAGCAAATATTTCGTTAGGTTCACGTTTAGATGGCTATATTTATACTTATGATAATGGCATAGCTGATCGTTGTGGTATAGGTATACGCAATGGTGAAATGCAGAATTTTATTCCCAATATCGCTCATTATTCTTGGAATATTGGAGGAGACCTACAAGTTAGTGGTACAAACGAATTGATGCGTCTCACTGGTGCGGGCGATCTAGGACTCGGGTGCATTCCTGCCGCGAAGCTCCATGTCAGGGGTACTGGACTTGGAATATATGGCGGACTGCTGATCGATAATATCGAGGCTGAAGGAGAATGGGGAATCGCCACCGGCCATGATAACAAGCTATATTTAATGGCGCCAGGAGGAGCTCAGATTGTATTCGACCCAGTCACTGGTGACGTGACTGGACTACCTATTGTCAATTCCCATATAGCCAGTTCAAGTAATCCACATAATACTACATATGGGCAAGTAGGGGCAGCACCTGCTGCTCAAGGTGTAACGAATGGCGATTCTCACGATCACTCAGGTGGAGATGGGGCACAGATAGCCTACTCTAGCTTGAGCGGTAAACCAACCAGAAGATTTACAGTGCCCTTCACGGTCGGTGACGGCTATTCGGTATTACCAACGGACAGTGTATTCCATTCAACCGAAATCGAAATCCCAGTCGCTTGCACAATCATCGCGGCTCGGATACATGAACGCACTGATACTACTGGCAATATTCTTTGTCAATTATATAGACGTACCTACTCGGGCAGTTGGGAGTTACTTGACGAGTATCAGATCAGCAGCGGGAACAAGTATGAAGAAACTGGATTATCGATATCGGTTAATGCAGGTGATTGGCTCACCGTTGCCGTTGTATCCGTGGCGACAATGACGCAAATCACTTGTAGCCTGACCTGCGAGGCAGTATGAGTACCACTACAATACGGCCGATCTATAATACATCAGGTGGCTTAACCACTAAGGACTATGTGACACTATCTGATAATAGTGATGCGACCTACCTAGAAACCGTGTTTGGCGGTGAAGTTCCATGGCTGTATAAAACATCAGTTCCACGCATAACAGGCGCAATTTCCGCAGTAACAGCATATGTACGCTTGAAGACCGAACTCATGAATAAGCTAGTAAAACCCGCTATCAGCACTCACGGTACATCGTATTTAGGAACCCAACAATTAACAGGAACAAGTTTTGCTACTTATTATCATACCTGGACAACTAATCCTTATACAGGTGTAGCATGGACTATTCAAGAAACCGCAGATCTATCAGTTGGATTTTGGCTCAATATAGGTACATCATCTCTCGGATACATAGCTGATGCATGGATAGTGATTACCCATACAGACGGACCTATTGCTCGTGATCAATATATTTATCCAGTAAGCAACAATTCTGTAACTCTGACACCAAATACAGGAAGCAACTATGACTGCGTGAATGATGACCAAGCAGCTCCCGATGACGATAGTAGCTACGTGCGACCTAATACCACAAGCTATCAAATTGACTTGTACAACTTGGGAAGCCCACCGTTACCGTATACTGAAATATTTTGGGTACGAGTTGTGACTAGGTCGGCAGGAGTAACCACAGGAGCGATATTGAATGCCATACCTGTATTAAGCACTCACTCGACAACGTATTATCCAAGACCAGAAGAAAGTCTCGCTAACGTGACCTCGTATTCGAATTATGAAATCGTGTATGGGTATAATCCGTATACTGGATCGAAATGGACTGATGCAGAAGTCACAGATCTGATCGCAGGGGTGCGGATGTATAGTTCCGCTTCAGGGTATTGGCCAAAATGTACTCAGGTTTTTGTCGAGGTTTACGGTCTACCTAAGTCAATGTCACGAGCGCCCCAGATTATCGGCCTCATGTGGT
>Ga0172381_10000794_pt1 | contig 39199 bp, 33 predicted proteins | sample Leawel6488metaG_FD_119754 | JGI IMG/M metagenome (GOLD analysis project Ga0172381, IMG submission 119754) | Leachate microbial communities from a municipal landfill in Southern Ontario, Canada - Leachate well 64-88 metaG | ecosystem: Engineered > Solid waste > Landfill > Unclassified | place... | reverse complement strand
CGAACAAATTATAACCAAATATGTTAAACTCCAAGGCCGAGGACAGGAATATGTCCAAATTCATAAGGATCAGCTGAAGCTGTTTTAGATACCCCGTCAGCTTGCTGCGGGGAGTATTCATTGCGAGAGATTTTATCGGCGTCAGTTAAATGTATGATAACACATTTGGATAATTTTGCAACTATGCGTCCCGCTGCCGAGCGTCCCGTTGCCGATATTGCCCGCCGTTAGAAACATGTCGCTTTGGTGCCGCGTTCCGTATGGGACCGCTGCCAAAAGGCCGGTTCAATTTCGGGAGCGGGACGTTCGGCACTGGGACGATCATTTCCAGATTCGTTTGCCGGCGGTGTACCAGTCGGCGATATTCGCAAACCGCCGTCCGGCATCGGTGATGATGCCGGCGCGGATGCCCTTTACTTGATTTGAAACGATATGGGCGTAATTCGGATTGTAGAGGAAAATTGCCGGCTCGTCTTTGGCGATCAGATTTTGGAAGGCGTTGATTTTTTCATTTCGCGAATTCATATCGGATGCCGCCCGGATTTCTTCCAATAGTTTGTCGGCATCTTTATTTTCGTAAAGCGAAAAGTTCAGCCCGGGATCCATTTTTTGGGTGGAATGCCAAAAAGGATACAGATCGGGAATCATTCCGAGCGATTGGCCGAAGATCAGCGCTTCATAGGCGCGCGGTTTAACGATGTCGCGTTCAATGTCGGCGATATTCACAATATTGATGTTGGCCGCCACGCCGATTTTATTCCATTGGTTTTTAATGATTTGCGCCACCTCCGGGAACGGTTCTTGGTCGGCCACCGTCAGCGATATTTCCAGTTTCGCGGTGGCGCTTCCCGAAGGAAAGCAAACCCGGTTTAATTTTTCGCGGGTGGCCGGTTTAACTTCGCCGTTGGCATCTTTGATGCCTTGCGGATCCAAAATGTCGGCACGATATTTTTCCTGGAACAATTTAACCGCTTCCAGGGTTTTGTCGCCAAAATTGCCGTTTGCGTCCAAATCGGGCATCACAACGCGCGCCAAGCATTTTTGCAATTCTTTAACGTCGGAAGTTAAATTGGTTCCTTTGGTCAGCGTTTTGGTGAATTGAAAAGCCGGTTGCCGGTTAACGGTTTTTGTCCGCAATCCGTCGGTTCCAACCTTGTAGCCGGCATCGTCCAGAATTTGCGCGGCTTTTTGAAAATCGTAATCATATGTCGTGGTGGGCGCGGCGATGCCGTAAATATCGTGCGTTATCGGCGAGTCGGCGATGGCGCCGCCGCCTTTCAGCGCGGTTTGCAGAATTTCGTTTTTGTCGGTGGCATATGCCAGCGCCTGGCGCACCGGCAAATCTTCCAAGATTTTATTTTTTTCCGGATTGAAAAAGATCGCAAAATAGCGGGGAATGGTATAACTGTAAAGTTTGGCGCCTGCCGGAGCCGCGCCGGCCGTAATGGGTGCATATCCTTGCACCCGCCCCCGTTTGAACGCCGAAACCAAGCTATCGTAATTATCAAAGAAAGCGAATGAAATTTCGCGCAAATTCGGTTGTTTCCCGTAAAACGCCGCATTTCTTTCCAGGACGATTGATTCAACCGAATTGTCTTTGGCTAAATTTATTTTTTTAACCAGATACGCGCCGGAGACAACGGGATTCAGATTGTATTCCGAAAGCGGAAAGCTGTTGGAATCGGTTTTTTCCCAAATGTGGCGCGGAATTATTTTGAGCACGCAGGTTTCCAGGAAAGCCGAATAGGGGTTTTTCAATTTCAGCCGGAAGCTCGTGTCGGAAATTCTTTCGGGTTCCACGCCGATCCATTGCGGCCGCAACGGGCTTTTGTAGCTTGTATCCTGAATGGTTTTGATGGTGTAGATTGCGTCGTCGCTGGTGATGGGCTGGCCATCGGACCATTTCAAGTTGTCTTTCAGAATGAATTCGTAGGTTTTGCCGTCTTCGGAAATTTTATAATCCGCCAAGCCGCCGGCAATCTGGCCGTTGGCGCCGTATTCAAGGAGGTTTGCGAAGAGCAATTGGGTGATGTCTTGGTCGGCGCTGTACGAGTCGGCATAGACCGGATTTAAAAACCGCGGCTGGCCGACGATGCCTTCGGTGTATTTGCCGTTATCGGCGGGGATAACAATGGTGTGGTTTTCATAAAAAACCGCCGCCAAGGTTATTGCCGCCGCGATCGCCAAAAACAAAAAACCGAAAAACGCCAGTTTTTCTTTGCGCGAGAGAATTTTAAAGAATTGCTTCCATTGGAGAAACGTTGGAAACTTCATTAAAGGATAATGTAAAATTTAAAAATCAAAATGGAAAATGACAATGTAAAATTTAAAATTGGAAATGCATTTTAATTTTTACATTTTGAATTGTCATTTTGATTTTTGATATTTACATTTTCAATTATTTTTGGAATAGATTATAAATCGCCAGGCCGATAAAAATGATCGCCAGAACGAGGGTGGCGCGAAAGATCTTTTTTTGGATGCCCCGCTGGGTGGAATAGGCGCCGCCCGATTGGCCGAAGGCCGAGCCCAAACCGGCGCCGCCGCGCTGTTGCATCAACACCAGGCCGATGATGGCGATGGAAATTATGATTTGAGAGATGGAGACAATATTTGCCATAAAATTGAATTGATTATCATTATTATCAATGTGGTTGCCAGCAGCGGCCAAAATGCGGGAACGCGCAATTCGTGCACCAAGGCGTCGGCCAGCCAAACCATTGACATATCTATTACTAAACCAAATAAATTTAAAGTCAAGATTCGCAAGGGAAGCGACAGCAATTTCAATATCGGCGCGATGGCCAAATTGAGCAGCGCGATGCAAAATCCGGCCAACGCCAAAATCTCCCACCCGCCGGTATATTCCACCCCCGGCACAAACCGCGCCGCAACATAAAGCCCCAGTCCGCTCCCAACCGTATATATGATAAGCTTCGCCAACATTAAGGGTCTATCTCTTGCGTAATCGCAAGGGTTAGACCCTTTTGAAAAGGGGAACACCCATGCAATTGCGCAAGTTTAATTCTTATTTCTCCATTCTACCAAACCCACCCGAATTGGCAATGAAAATTGTATTTTGTAAAAAAAGGGAGACATTGCCGTCTCTATTTAAAATACATTTGCTCCGGCGTTTGCGGTTTGTTCCAATATTCGCTTACGGGTAATTTTTTTTCTTTTGCCCAATTGAATATTGTTTCGCGGTCGCTTCGCCGCCAGACGATCAAGGCGAGCAATTTGATTGCGGCGCTATCTTTTTCGTCAATTATTGATTTTTTGATCAGTTCCAATTTGAGCCACGGCGCACGCCTTGCCGCTTCTTTCCGAATCGCTTGTTCAATCGTGCGATCTTCAAAAAAACCGTTTTTCTTTAACAACATCGGCAGAATTGCGGCATAGGAATAAATCAGCTCGGAAAGAGTCAAATAACAATGCGGCGCCGTTATCCGGTGGAGCCATTCTTCTATCGCTTCGCCGCTGCCTGCGGTGGCGAGCGCGATAAGGGGTTTCAATTCCATTCTTCCAAAATCGGGTTTTCTCCATTGTGAAGTTACTATAAAGATACCTCCTTGCAATGGCAAATATAGGCAATTAGTTAAACAAAGTCAATCGTTGAGCGAAAATTTAGCGATGAAAAAATTGACAAAACGATAATTTTATTAAAATATAGTAATTACGAAAACATTGCGAAGAGGTGATTTATTTGAGCAATTTTCACGAGAACCTTAAAAATATTGAGCGCGTAAGAAAATTGGCGGGAGAATCAATAACAAAAGCCGAGGAACTTTTTGCGATGGCCGCCAATCTGCCCATAGACAAATCATCAATGGCGGCGATAGAAGAAGTGAGTTTGAAAATGGCATCACGGACTTTCGTTATCGCAAGCGTTATCCCGTTAATGGAAGAAATTCAAAAGATATTCTCTGACGAAGAAAAATACGAATATGTATGGGGGAATATTATAAAATATCTTCCCATTGATGCGGAAAAGCAACGGCAATTTAAATTCCCGATTTCTTCAAAAGGAGGTGAAGGCGATTATATCGCTTTTTGTTACCGCCTGCGGGAATATATCAGGGTTATGAGGTTGATAAAATACCAGTTAAAAATTGCGTTATGGTATTGATTCAATCTTTTTTTATACAACAAAAAAAACAATCCAATATAAATCTTGCTATCGCAATAATTGTATCGGATTAAAAAATGCAAATGCAGTTTAACGAGGCAGTATTTCTGTTTCGCAAAGCTTCGCAGGGGAACGACTTCAAATGCAAACGCGGAAACAGAGAAATTTGACAAAATAATGAATTTATTTTAGCTTGGAGGTCAAGAATTGCGGGAGGCGTGCAAATGGGAAAGGAAAAAAATTGGGCAATTGCATTTGCGGTGCTGGCGCTGATTTCAATTGTATTGTTGGCGGGCGCATTAATTCGGCCAATAGTTGATTTGCCGATTGCGAGAAATACGTCAATCAATGACTCGGCGGCGGCAAAAGGGATCGAGTTTATGACAATGAAACAGGCGCTGGCGGATCCGTGGTATCGGGCAATGTTGCAATCGGACCATCCGGTAAATGCAAACAGTCCGGAATATTTTATTAATAATTTACCGGCTAACGGCAGTTGCATCGTGATGGAATTCAAAAGTTGGCAACCTATTGGCGTTGGCGAAAAGAGCGAAGATACTGCAGTTTTTTGGGGTTTGAATAAGAACCTTTCAAAACCGTTGAGATGGACCGAGTTAAATGTTGGTCCCAAGGATTGTGTTTTAAAAACAACAACGGCCGCAGAATTTATTTATGTGTATAACAAAAATTACTTTGTTTGCCTGTGGTCAATCGGAGTAATGTTGTTCGCTGTGTTGTCGGGTATTTTGTGGAAAATTCGTTGGCGTTAATGGGCGATAAACCGCCTTTTCTTTTTAAATTAGAATAGAAATTTGACATTCTCTCTTTAAAATTATAAATTGCAATTAGCAGTCGGGGGTCGCGACTGATAATATAAAGAAAATAATTTTTAATTTACAATTTTTAATTTTTAAATAATTTTTAATTTCCAAATTTCAAAATTAGACCTTGTTTAAAAATTTCAAATTAAAAATTAAAAATTTTATAAAGTATGAATATTACTCCGTGCAGCGATAACATTTTGATTGAGTCAATCAAAGCCGAGGAAAAGACCAAGTCGGGAATTTTATTGCCGGCCAGTTCCGAAAAAGAACGGCCCGAACAGGGCAAGGTGATCGCCACCGGTCCGGGCAAGAAAAACAAGCAGGGCGTGGTGATTCCGGTGTCAATAAAAGTCGGCCAGAAAGTTTTGTTTTCAAAATACGGTCCCAACGAAATAAAGGTTGACGGCAAAGAATATTTGATCGCCAAAGAAGACGATATCCTTGCGATCATTGAAGAAAATTAAAAGTGTAAATATCAAAAATCAAAATGACAATTAAAAATGTAAAATTTGGAATTCAATAATTTTCAATTTTACATTGTCATTTTCCATTTTGATTTTTTAATTTTACATTAACTACTGTGGCAAAAGATATTATTTATTCGGAAGTGGCGCGCAAAAAGCTGAAGGCCGGCGCCGATAAACTGGCCAACGCCGTGAAAGTGACTTTGGGCCCCAAGGGCCGCAATGTGGTTTTGGGCAAGACCTATGGTTCGCCGGTGATTACCAATGACGGCGTTTCCATCGCCAAAGAAATTGAATTGGAGGATGCCGCCGAAAATCTAGGCGCGCAGATTGTCAAAGAGGCCAGCGAAAAAACCAATGATATGGCCGGCGATGGCACGACCACGGCGTGCGTGCTTGCGCAGGCGTTGATTTCCGAAGGTCTGAAAAATGTGACCGCCGGCGCCAACCCGTTGGCGATCAAGCGCGGCATTGACAAAGGCGTGGAAGCGGTGGTGGCCAATTTGAAGGCAATGTCCAAGCCGATTTCCAAAAAGGAGGAGATGGCGCAAGTGGCCACGATTTCGGCGGAAAGCGCCGAACTTGGCAATTTGATTGCCGAGGTGATGCAAGAAGTGGGCAAAGACGGCGTGGTTACCGTGGAGGAATCAAAGAATTTGGATATCCGCAAAGAAATCGTCAAGGGTTTGCAATTTGACCGCGGTTATTCTTCGGCCTATATGGTCACCGATACCGAACGGATGGAGGCGGCGTTGGAAGATCCTTACATTTTGATTACCGAGAAAAAGATTTCGTCGTTGCCGGAATTATTGCCGATATTGGAAAAAATCGTGCAGACCGGCAAAAAGGAATTGGTGATTATCGCCGATGACATTGAGGGCGATGCGCTGGCGACTTTGGTGGTCAACAAATTGCGCGGTATTTTCAACGCGTTGGCGGTGAAAGCCCCGGGATTCGGCGATCGCAAAAAGGAAATGCTGGCCGATATTGCGGCGGTGACCGGCGCGACGGTGGTTTCCGAGCAATTGGGAATGAAATTGGAAAATGTCACGATCAAGGATTTGGGTTCGGCGCGGCGCGTGGTGGCCGGCAAGGACAAGACCGTGATCGTGGAAGGCAAGGGCGACAAGGCGTTGATTGACGCGCGCATCAATCAGATCAAAAACGAAATTGCCAAAACCGAATCGGATTTTGACAAAGAAAAATTGCAGGAACGGCTGGCAAAATTGGCCGGCGGCGTGGCGGTGATCAAAGTGGGCGCGCCCACCGAGATTGAGCAAAAAGCCCGCCAGCACAAAACCGAAGATGCGTTGAGCGCGACCCGCGCGGCCGTGGAGGAAGGCATTGTTCCCGGCGGCGGCGTGGCGTTGTTGAATTGCATCAAGGCGCTGGACAAGGTGCAGGTTGTCGGCGAAGAAGCCATCGGCATTGCCATCTTGAAACGCGCGCTGGAAGAGCCGATCCGCCAGATTGCCAACAACGCGGGCGTGGAAGGCGCGGTGGTGATTGAAAAGATCCATCAGAACAATGGCGCGGTGGGTTTCAATGCCGCGACCATGAAGTATGAGGATTTGTTGCTTGCGGGCGTGGTTGATCCCACCAAAGTGGTGCGCGCGACCATTCAAAACGCGGCCAGCGCGGCGTCAATTTTGCTGACCACCGAAGCCATGGTGATTGAAAAGCCCAAAAAAGACGGCTGCACCTGCAACTCCGGCGGCGGCATGCCCGGTGGAATGGGCGGCGGCATGGGAATGGGCGATTATTAAAATCGCGGATTGCGGAAATATGGAAGCGTTTTAAAACCAAAAGCTCTCTGCAAAGGGAGCTTTTGGTTTTGACAAATAATGGTGAAATGTTAGATTTTAAATATGGAAAATATAAATATAAAATTTAATTTGCCAGTTTCCATCATAAAGGAAAATTCGCGGTATGTGGCTTATACGTCGGCGCTTGATTTGTCAACCTGCGGCAAGACAATAAAAATTGCCAAGGACCGTTTTGATGAAGCAGTGAATATTTTTTTTGAAGAATTGATTAAAAATGAAACCTTGGAACAGGTTTTACTTGATTTGGGATGGCAAAAAAAACGCTCCGTTCGGAGTGATCTCTGCGCTTGCTATCATTGATGTCGCCATTATCAAGGCAACAACCAATACCGGTAAATTTTTTTTCATCTTTCTCGGTCTCATTGGTTCGTTATACACTAAATATATAATTTGTCAAGGGTTGAGGGGTTTGGGGAGTTGGGGTATAGTGGGGGTATACGAATATGATTTTTGAATATCGGATGAATTGTTGTTGCGCGCGGATCACCACTTAATAAAAAGCGGCGGTTTGGGTTTGTTGAATAATTGATAAACGAAATAATTGCCGCCTTCGGGAGGTTTTTTTAATGCCAAAATCATTTAAAAAAAATGTTAAAATATCAAATAAAAAATATTGAAATTAAATTGTTGAAGCCGCACGAGCAAATCCAGCCGGATCATTTAGCCGAACTGGCCGCGGAAATAAAAAAAGATGGTATTCTCAAAGACCCTATTATCGTTGATCAAAACACTTTGGTGATTTTGGACGGCCATCATCGCTTTAATTCGCTCAAGCTTTTGGGATTGAAATTGTGCCCGTGTTGTTTGGTGGATTATCAAAGCGACGAAATCGGGGTGGGTTGCTGGCGCGAAGGCGAAACGATTTCCAAGAGCGATGTGGTTGTCGCCGGTTTTTCGGGCAATTTATTGATACCCAAAACCTCCCGTCATTTTATTCCCGATCGTCCTTTGGGTTTGAATGTTTTGCTATCGGAATTGCGATAGGGTAATCGTTTGCGACAGTCAGTGTTTTTGCATTTATTCTCCCTTTGTAAAAGGGAGTACCCGCAGGGGGAGGGATTTTAATTTTAGAAATTTCAAAAATCCTCCGTCGCGATTACGCGCCACCTCCTTTTGTAAAGGAGAAATAAATACTGGTATTGTAACTATAATTGGTATGGTCGCCGAGGGTTTGTATTTTTATGTCTTTACATTTTTTGGCTTCATTGTAGAATAAAAATACTGGAATAGAGGTTATAAAAATAACAAAAAAATATGGATATATTCACAATTGGAATTTTGGTCGTGGCCGCGGTTTTGTTCGTTTGGCTGATCGCCGATTATAACGGTTTGGTGGCGTTGAAAAACCGAGCCAAAGAGGCGTGGGCCGACATTGATGTGCAGTTGAAGCGGCGGTATGACCTGATTCCGAATTTGATGGAAACGGTCAAGGGCTATGCCTCGCATGAAAGCGGCGTGTTCCAAAAAGTAACCGAAGCGCGGGCGGCGGCGATGGGCGCCACCGCTCCGGAAGATAAGATTGCCAAAGAAAATATGCTGTCGGAGTCATTGAAAAGTTTGTTCGCCGTGGCGGAAAGCTATCCCGACTTGAAAGCGTCCGCGAATTTCGTGGAACTCCAGCGCGAGCTCACCGACACCGAAGATAAAATCCAGGCGGCGCGCCGGTTCTACAACGGCAATGTGCGCGATTTGGCCATCAAAATTGAAAGTTTCCCGTCCATCGTCGCGGCCAAAATTTTCGGCTTCAAACCAATGGCGTTGTTTGAAGTTGCCGGCGAAGCCGAACGCGAGGCGCCGAAAGTCGTTTTTGAACAAAAATAGTTATTGTGTATTTTTACTTTTTCTACGCCGCTTCAAAAACGGCGTAGGTTCGTCTTAACTTTCCAAGTTTAAATATTATGGCAACGATTTACACTCACGCGTCCGAAAATATAGCAAAGACATGGTTATTGTTAACCTTCTTTTTTGTTTTCATTATCGGTTTGGGCTGGCTGTTGTCGCAGGCGTTGGGCGATAGCGGATTTCTATATATCGCGGTGGCGATCGCGTTTTTTCAGAGTTTTTTTTCATACTGGTTTAGCGATAAAATCGTGTTGGCGATGGCGGGCGCCAAACCGATTGAAAAGCGCGATAATCCCGAGTTGTACCGGCTGGTGGAAAATTTAACAATCGCGGCCGGTTTGCCATTGCCCAAAATTTACATTACAAACGAAGCCCAGCCCAACGCTTTTGCCACGGGCCGCGACAAAAACCACGCGGTGGTGGCGGTAACGCGCGGGTTGCTGGAGCGGTTGGATAAGCCCGAATTGGAAGGTGTGATTGCCCACGAGCTTTCGCATATCGGCAACAAAGATATGCTGCTGCAAACTATGGTGGTGATTTTGGTGGGGATTGTGGCGATAATTTCAGATTTATTTTTGCGGGTCAGTTTTTGGGGCGGCCGCCGTGATGATAATGACCGCGGCCAATTGGGATTGATTTTATTTGCGTTCGGTATTGTGGCCGCGATTCTTGCGCCGCTGGCTGCAACCATGATTCAGTTGGCAATCTCGCGCAAGCGCGAATTTTTGGCCGATGCGAGCGCCGCGCTTTTAACCCGTTATCCCGAAGGTTTGGCCCGCGCTCTGCAAAAAATTTCATCTGATTCAACGCCATTGCGAAGCGCCAAGGACTCCACTGCGCATCTGTATATTTCTTCGCCGTTTCGCGGCAAGCAAGCCAAAAGCTGGCTTACCAATTTATTTTCCACTCATCCGCCGATTGAAGAGCGGATTAAGATTTTGCTTGAAATGAGCGTTTAAATAGGTTAGATTGTAAAAGTGAATTTGTTTTGGTTTGTTTGAAACGCGGCGCTTGTGTTTTGGAATTTACCGCGAGAGCGGTTTGGAGGGGTCGCATAGCCCGGTCTAGTGCGTACGCTTGGAAAGCGTATATATCGCAAGGTATCGCGAGTTCGAATCTCGCCCCCTCCGCTTTCGCTCGTTGTTACGGGCTGTGGCGGACATAGTCCGTTATTAGTCCGCGAAGGCGGGCTTTGTTAAATTTGGCTTGCGCTGGATTTTGCGTTTTATTCGGGTTAAAATCAATTTAAATAAATCTATGGATCAGGATTATTTTCAAAAGAGTTTATTGAAACATACCGAAGATTTTCGCAAAGTTTTAGCAACGCCTGCGGGCGATTGGTCGGTTAAAGGGTTTATTGATATTGCGAAAAATATTTATACGATTTCCGTTGATACGAAAGTTGTTTCCAAAATTATTGAGTTGATGATGTTTCCGGTTTTGCAGAAATTCGCCAAGGAAAATAATTTTCAAATGCAATTTTGCACCGAGCAAAATCATTACCCCGATGTTACTTTTATAACAGAATCAAAGCAAAAAATAGCTCTGGATTTAAAAAGTACTTATCGGAAAAATCAAGATTCGGTTTCCGGTTTCACGCTGGGAGCGTTTACGGGTTATTTTCGTTTCAGGGATTCAAAGAAAAACATAACTTTCCCTTATAAAGAATACGGCAAGCATTATATTTTGGGCGTTATTTACACTCAGCAAGAGGATTTGATTGACGAAAACAGGGTTTATGCAATTGACGATCTTGAGAAAATTTTGTCAGTCGTGAAAGATTTTGATTTTATTGTTCAAGAAAAATACAAAATTGCCAAGGATCGACCCGGAAGTGGCAACACCAAAAATATCGGTTCGTGCGTTAAAATTTCCGAGCTTAAAGACGGTCAGGGGCCGTTTTCAAAATTAGGCGTGAAAATATTTGATGATTTTTGGATTAATTATATGACGGCGGAAATGTCGCGGAGCGCGAAATTGAGAAAACCGCCGTATACAAACCTAAGGGAATATTTAAAATACAGAAATATCAAAAATGTATAGTATAGCGTCAAAAACAAAATTTCAGTCGCGGTTATTTAGCGATTTGCCCGATAATAAGATTGGCGTCTTGCCGTCGACTCGCTACCAGGGAAGCAAGTATAAAATTATCAAATGGATTGATTATTATACGAAAGATTTGGAATTTGATTCGGTTTTGGACGCCTTTGGCGGCACTGGTTGCGTTGGCTATATGTTTAAAAAAAATGGCAAGCAAGTTTTTTATAACGACTCTTTGAAATTTAATTACTATATTGGCCTCGGGATAATTGAAAATGATGAAGTCGTCTTAAATGATGGCGATATTGATTTTGTTTTAAAAAAAAGCGCGGATATTCAATATCCGAATTTTATTTTTGAAACTTTCCAAGATATTTATTTCACGGACGAGGAAAACAAGTGGTTGGATATCATTGTAACGAATATTCGTCGGATGGATGATAAATATAAGCAGGCTTTGGCTTATTACGCCTTGTTTCAGGCGTGTATAATAAAGCGGCCTTATAATTTGTTTCATAGAAAAAATTTGTATATTAGAACGGCGGATGTCAAAAGAAGTTTTGGAAATAAAAAAACTTGGGATACGCCGTTTGAAGATCATTTTATGAAATTTGCGGAAGAAGGGAATAACGCTGTTTTTGGTAATGGACGGAAAAGCGAAGCTTTTCATTCAGATGTTTTTGATTTAAACAAAAAAACGGATTTGGTTTATATTGATACGCCCTATATTTCCGCGAAGGGTGTCGGCGTTAATTATTTTGATTTTTATCATTTTTTGGAAGGTATGGTTTTTTACAATCAATGGCCTGATTTGATTGATGAAAAATCAAAGCATAAAAAAATTAAAAATGGCAAAAATGAATGGTGCAACAAGGGCGAAATACATCAGGCGTTTGAGAAACTTTTTAAAAAATTTCAAGATTCAATTTTGGTTGTTTCTTATAGGGATGATGGAACTCCGACCGTAAATGAGTTGATGGGTATGTTAAAAAAATATAAAAGCTCCGTTCAAGTAAAAAAATTGGAATATAAATATGTTTTAAGTAATGAAAAATCAAAGGAGGTTTTAATCATAGCGAAATGATTGAAAATTAAGATATTGGAAACCGAAGCTGGCTATCGGCAAATATGCGGACAATTTCAAAGTATAAAAGAATAAAATTTCTAAATGATTGAAGTCGGCTGGCGCGATGTGTTAATTGCGGCGGTTTTTTTGTATAATAAAGTGAGAGGTTGTAGACCTTGGTTTTTACTTATTTTTTTCAATGGATTCTGCGCCAAAAGTGTTGATGTTCGGTTGGGAGTTTCCGCCGTTTAATTCCGGCGGTTTGGGCGTGGCTTGCCAAGGGCTCACGGGCGGTTTGGCATCGCTGGGCGCGCGGATAACTTTTGTTTTGCCGCAAAAGATTGATTGCAAAAGCCAAGATTGCAAATTTGTTTTTGGAAATGAGCAGCCGGAATCAACCGTTATCAAAACGATAAAAGTGGATTCGCCGTTATCGCCTTATCTGACGGCGGCGAGTTATCGTGAGGAATACAAAACTTTTGCCGGCACCGGTATCCGCCATGGGATATGGCGCAAGGATCTGGTGGCCGAGGTAATGCGCTATGCCGATGCGGCCGGAAAGATTGCCGCTCGCGAAGATTTTGATATTATTCATTGTCATGATTGGCTCACGCTGCCGGCGGGGTTGAAGGTCAAAGAAATCACGGGAAAACCATTGGTGTTTCAAATTCATGCCACGGAATACGATCGCGTTCACGGCGATTGCATGAACCGCGAAATTTGCGCCATTGAAAAAGAGGGATTGGAACGCGCCGATGCGGTGGTGGCGGTGAGCGGCTACACCAAGCAAAAAATTGTTGATTGCTATAATATCAACCGCGAAAAAATAAAAGTCGTGCCCAATGCCATTGACCACGCGAGGTTTGCGTATTCGGAAAATGACAATTTTTTGAATTTGAAAAAACATGGCAAAAAAATCGCGCTTTTCGTTGGCCGGTTGACGTTTCAAAAAGGGCCGGACTATTTTTTGCGGGCGGCCAAACTTGCGTCGCAAGTTGATCCAAATATCATGTTTGTTTTTTCCGGCTCCGGCGATATGGAGCGCTGGTTGATTGAAGAAGCGGCGCGTTTGGGATTGGCCGATAAGGCGATTTTTGCCGGGTTTTTGCGCGGCGATGATTTGGCGCGGCTTTATAAAATGGCCGATATTTATGTGATGCCGTCGGTTTCTGAACCGTTCGGCCTGACTTCGTTGGAGGCGCTGGCGAGCGGCACGCCGATATTGATTTCGCGCCAGTCGGGAGTGGCGCAGATGGTTTCCCATTGTTTGAAGGTTGATTTTTGGGATACCGATCAGATCGCCGATAAAATTCTGGCGGCGTGCCGTTATTCGGAATTGCGCCAAACCTTGCAAGACAACGGTCTGGCCGAAGTTAAAAAATTTAGTTGGACCGATTCGGCGCAAAAATGCTTGAATGTCTACCGCCAAGTTCTTACTTCGTAAAATGACAAATTCCTGAATTTTTAATTTCTAATAAATTTCTAAATTATTAAATTTTAAAATTTTGGCATTTAAACATTTATTCAGAAATTAGAAATTAGAAATTTAAATATTTAATTAAGATGCCCGCAATTTGTTTATATTTGCACACTCACCAGCCGCGGAGATTGAAAAAATTCTCGGTTTTTGACATTGGTTCGCACAACCGCTATTTTGACGATCAAAACAACCGGCGGATTCTGGAAAAAGTGGCGCGCAAAAGTTATTTGCCGGCCAATCGGATGTTTCTGGATTTGATCCGGCGGTCGCGCGGCCGTTTTAAATTGAGCATGAGCATCACCGGAATTTTGCTTGAACAGTTGGAAGCGGATTTTCCCGAAGTTTTGAAAAGCTTTAAAGATTTGGTGGACACCGGCTGCTGCGAATTGGTTTCGGAAACCTATTATCACTCGCTGGCATCGGTTTATTCCAAGGAAGAATTCAAATATCAAGTGGCCAAACAGAACAAAATGTTTCAAAAGCTTTTTAATTACACGCCGGCCTTTTTCCGCAACACTGAATTGGTGTATAATAATGATATCGCAAGTGTAGTAAATGAAATGGGGTTTGTCGGAATGTTGGCCGAGGGCTGGGATGAAGTATTGGGATGGCGGTCGCCGAATTTTTTGTACACCGCCAAAGGAAATCCGTTGCGCTTGTTGGTGCGCAATTACAAATTGAGCGATGATATCGGTTTTCGGTTTTCCAACCGCGAGTGGAAAGAATGGCCGCTCACCGCGCAGAAATATGTTGATTGGGTGAATCTGTTGAACATTGACTCCGGCGCGCAGACATTGAATTTGTTCATGGACTATGAAACCTATGGCGAACACCAATGGGAAGAGACCGGGATTTTCAAGTTTTTTGAAGATTTTTGCTGGCGAACGCTGGAACATCCGCGTAACAGTTTCACCACGCCGTCGCGTCTGGTAAAAAACTGTGAGCCGGCGGGGGAACTTGATTTCCATCGCTTGGTTTCTTGGGCCGATACCGAGCGCGACTTGAGCGCATGGATCGGCAATAAAATGCAGCAGGCCGCGCTTGAAAAAATTTACGGTTTGGAAAAAGAAATCAATGAAATCGGCGACGAGCGATTGGCCGATGAATGGCGCAAATTGCAGACCAGCGACCACTTCTATTATATGTGCACCAAATGGTTTTCCGACGGCGATGTGCACAAATATTTCAATCCTTACGAGAGCCCGTACGAATCATTTATCGCGTTTATGAATGTCTACAGCGATTTCAAAATGAAAGCCGACAAAATTATGGAATCAAAAAAGGTCGCAATTAAATAAATTCAAAATCCAATTTTAAATGTTAAACAAAATCAAAATAAAAAATTTTAAAATTTAAATTTTGATTTTAATATTTGTTTTACGCCATAGGCGGTGCGCTTCAAGCGCAATCATTTATCATTTAAATTTTGAAATTAATAAAGTTATGGTAAAAACAAAAGTTCCGAAAAAAATACTGCCGCCGATGACCGCCGACGTTGAACCGGAGAAGGCGTTTTGGTTGAGCGATGGCCGTTCATTGAAAAATTTGCGGGAATTGGCCGCCGCGCTGGAAACGATGGATGACTCCGTTTGGGAGCATCATGTTACGGCGGAAAAAAATGATTTTGCCAATTGGATTGAGGGGGTGTTCGGCCAGATCCAATTGGGGGCGGCGATCCGCAAAGTGAAGAGCCCGCGCACGGCCGCCAAGCGCGTGCAGGGCAAGCTTGAAATTCCCAAGTTTTGGTCATTTTTAATGTAAGAACAAAATAGTTTCCATATGGAAGAAAAAAACATATTGCGTCCGCAAGCTGATTTGATGTTGGAAATTTCCTGGGAAGTTTGCAATAAAATCGGTGGCATTAATACGGTTTTGGCAACCAAGGCCGCGCAGATGGTCAAGCGTTATCGCGACGGCTATATTTTGGTGGGGCCTTATTTTCCCAAAAATTCAAAATACCAATTTGAGGAGGCCGCGCCGGCCGGTCGCATAAAAGAAGTTTTTGATATTTTGGCCGGACAGGGCATTAACTGCCATTTCGGCCGTTGGCTGATTGAAGGCGAGCCGCAAGTCATTTTGGTTGATTTTTCCAACATCTGGCACGATATCAATCGTTACAAATGGGAGCTTTGGGATTCTTATAAAGTTGATTCAATGGAGTCGGCGTTTGAGTTTGACGAGCCTGTAGTTTGGGGATACGCGGCGGCCAAATTGGTGGAACAATTAAAGATTTTGTCGCCCGGCAAAAAAACCGTTATTCAGTGCCACGAATGGCTTGCGGGCGCGGCGCTGTTATTCGCCAAGAAATTTTGCGGCGATCTGGCATCGGTTTTCACGACGCATGCCACCACTTTGGGCAGGAGCTTGGCGTTTGCCGGCGTTGATTTTTATTCCGGAATTGACAAGATTGACCCGGATCGGGAGGCGTACAATTATCATGTGCAAGCCAAGCATCTTCTGGAGAAAGCCGCGGCCAACGCGTGCACGATTTTTACTACGGTCAGCGAGATTACCGGCGTGGAATGCCAATATTTTTTGAACCGGATGCCGGATGTATTTTTACCCAACGGATTGGATATGGGCGGTTATTTGAGTTTTGAGGAGGCGGCGATCAAGCACCGCATTCAACGCGCCCGCATCCGGGAATTTCTTTTTTATAATTTTTTCCCCCATCATGTTTTTGACTTGAAAGACACATTGTTTTATTTTATGATGGCGCGCTACGAATATCATGCCAAAGGCATTGATGTTTTTATCCGGGCGCTGGGCGATTTGAACCGGCAGTTGAAAGAAGAAAAAAGCCGCAAAACCGTGGTCGCGTTTTTGTGGGTTCCGGCCAAAACCAAAGGCGTCAATTCCGATTTGCTGGAAAACCGCGGCAATTTTTTTGATGTGAAAGAATTTGTGGAAGAAAATTCCGGCAATTTGGTGGAAAATTTTATGTACTCGCTGTTCGCCGGGCGAGATCTCAAAGATACCGATGTTTTTGATGATACCGAACAACATCACGAATTGGAGCGGCGGTTGAAAAAAAACCGTCGGGCGGGCGATCCGTTGATTTGCACCCATGATTTGGATTATCGCGATGATGCGATTTTGAAGGGTTTGGCCGCCGCCGGTTTGAGGAACAAAAAAGAAGATCGGGTAAAAGTGGTGTTTTATCCGGCTTATTTGACCGGCACCGACAAATTGTTGAATCTTAATGTGAGAGAGGCGATTCAGGGATGCCATCTGGGAGTTTTTCCGTCTTATTATGAGCCGTGGGGTTATACGCCGCTGGAAGCCGCCGCCGAGGGCGTGCCGGCAATTACCAGCGACCTTTCGGGCGTGGGGCGATTTATCAAGCAATTACCGCGCGATAAGCAGAATCCGGGAATTTTCGTGATTAATAATGATGCCAAATCCGAAGGCGAGGTGGCGGCGCAGCTGGTGGGCATATTATATGATTACGCGACCATGCCGCAAAAAGACCGCGTGGCCAACAAGATTAATGCCCGCGAGCTGGTGAATTATTGCGATTGGGAAAACCTGGCGGAAAATTACATCGTGGCGCAGAATAAATCTTTGGAAAATGTAAAATTAAAAAATCAAAAATAAAAATGACAGTTAAAAATGCAAAATTATTGAGTTCAAATTTTTTAATTTTACATTGTCATTTTTCATTTTGATTTTTTAATTTTACATTTTAATCGTGGAACTCATTCATAACCTTGGCAAAAAATCAATCAAGAAAACCGTTGATAATATGAGCGGTGTGAGTTTAATGCTGGGTAACAACGGCGGATATCTGTGGATTGGAGAAAAACCGGCCAGCCGTTATCAAGGTTGGTTTTTTGGTTTGGAGAACGGTAATATTGTGAAAATAATTGACAATATCCAAGCCGACGGCGGCAAGGCGGTTGCGCTGGAAAATAATTTTTGGAATGTTAAAAGGGTTTGGCAAAATTTAGCTGAAAGTTTTTTTCTTTTCGGGAATGATTGTTTGGGTTATGAATTAAGCGGCGTTGCGCCGGTGCAAGTTTTTTTGGATATAAAAGAATCATATCAAAATCCGGAATTTGGACGGCATTATCAGGTTGAACGCGTTGATGATTTGATTTTGATAAGTTACAAACAGGATGCCGAGTTTCCATCGCCGGAAATTTTTTTGGCGGTTGCCGGCGATTTTAAAAATGTTGAAATTAAAAACGATTGGGTTTGCCGCGGTTATGAATTTGACCGCCGCCGCGGGTCGCTTCCTTGGGACAGATGGGTTTTTTCGCCGGCATCAATGAAGGCATCAAGATTGGTGTTTGCGGTTGCCGATACAAAAGAAAAGGCGGTAAGGCAAGCGCAAACTTATTGGCATAATTTTGAAAGTACAAAGCAAAAATTGCGCCAAGATTATGGAAAGCAAAGAATCGCCAATGATCGCGATCTGGCAAAATATTGCGCGCAAAATTCGCTGAAAGCGCTTTTTGCGAAAAAAGAAAATTCTCTCGGTTTGCGCGCCGGTTTGCCGTGGTTTTTTCAGTTTTGGCAAAGAGACGAAGCGGTTTCGCTGCTTGGGCTGAGCCGCTTTGACAAAAAATCCGCAATGGAAATTTTTTGGCGCCAGATGGTTGAATTAAAGGCCAATGATTTTCATTTTAAAACCGCCGACGGCGTTGGCTGGCTGTTTTTGCGGGCGGCGGGGTTTTACCAATCCGGGAAATTCAATGTCGGCGAAATTCCCGCGATTCGCGAGGCGTTGCAAAATTCAATTGATTTCCTTTTAAAAAATAACACGTGCCACAATTTGGCGCATACCGGCAGCGGCGAGAAAACATGGATGGACAGCTTGGATCGCACCGGCGCGGCGATTGAAATTCAGGCCTTGCGGCTCAATATGTATTCTTTGGCCGCGGATTTGGCCGCGAATAAAAAGCAAAAAGAATATTATTTGCAATTGGAAAAGAACTTGAAACAAAATGTCAAGAGATTGTTTTTTGACGGTAAAAATCTTTGCGACCGTTTTGATTGCGAGAAAAGCAAGCTTGATTTGGCGGTGCGCCCCAATATTTTTTTAGCCGCCTATGTTTATCCGGATTTGTTATTAAAAAAAGAGTGGGCGAATGCATTTGAATTTGCATTGGGAAAACTATGGTTTGATTGGGGCGGTTTGGCCATGATTGATAAAACCGACGGCCGGTTTTGCGCTCGCGATACCGGTGAAAATCCAACGGCGTACCACAACGGCGACAGCTGGTTTTGGGTGAACAACATTGCCGCCATTGCGATGGCGCGGGCCGACAAAAACCGATTTAAAAATTATATTGCCAAAATCTTTGAAGCGTCAAAAAAAGATATTTTGTGGCATGGTGCCATCGGTTGCGCCAGCGAAATAAGTTCCGCCCAAACTTACGATCCCGTTGGCTGTTTCAACCAGGCATGGAGTGCCTCTACCTTTTTGGAACTTTGCGCAGAATTAAAAATATAAATGTATGGAAAAATTTTCAATTGATCCGGTTAACGAGCCGATTATTGGTATCGCTGGCGTTAATAATGAGCTTGAGGAAAGAATAATTAGGAATAGAAAGGAAGATTTTTTAAATCAAGATTTCAAAGAATTGGAAGGAAAGGAAGTTGAAAAAACATTTGAACATATAAAAATGATTGATTGGGCAAACGCGGCAACAAACGAATTGCGGCGAAAATTTGGTTTGCCGGATTTTAATATTCCGGCGCAAAACATTCATTTAATAAAAGAAGAATTTTGGAAGCATGAAGTTCGGGCTTTTTTTGAAAGTAAATATCGCGCAATTATGATTAATGAAAGCGTGGGTGTTATTAAAATTGAATTGCTGGGAAGAATTTTGCACGAGATGCTTCATTTTAAATCATACAATTCTCTTCAATTTACTTGCGGTAATGATCAAAAATTGACAAGACATCAAGTTGGACTGGATACATTGTCTCACGGCGCAAAAAAATATATATTTAAAAATTTTAATGAGGCGATTATTGAGAAGCTTACCGCGAAATTGGAATCAAATGCGCTAGGCCAAGCTGATTTTTTGCGGAAAGATAAAGACCGGTTAGATGCCTTGCGGACAAATAATGCCGATTCGGTTAACATTAACAGCGGCGAATTGTTGTTTAATGAAAATACCTATTGGGCCGAAGAAGACGGGAATGGTTTTATTCGGGCGCGCGAATGGAAAAAAAGTATCAAAGAAGAAATGTTTGATATTTTAGTTGACAAAATATATCAACGGAATAAAAACCGATTTGACGACAAAAATATGGTTATTGACGAATTTACGCGAGTAATGTTTTACGGCGGTTTTAAAGAAATTATAAAATTAATAGATGATACTTTTTGGCCCGGGACGGTTCAGGCGTTGGAAAAATTTGAAAATAGCGAAAAAGACGGGAAACCATTTAATGATGTTGTTGGTCAATTGCAGTTTGTGAAAGATTTATAAAATATGGAAAAATATCAATGGTATGTGGTGGCGGGAGGGCCGTCGTCCGGGAAGACCACGATTGTTAATGAGTTGGCGAAGGCCGGATATGTTGTTTATCCGGAGGCATCGCGGGTTTTGATTGGCCGCGAGTTGGCCAAAGGGAGGAAGTTGGAAGAGTTTCAGGGGACGGTTGAGTTTCAAAAAGAAATTTTTAAATTACAGAGGGAAGCGGAAGATAGCGCGCCCAAAGATAAAATTGTTTTCTTTGACCGGGCGTTGCCCGAGGGCATCGCTTATTGCCGGTTTTACGGAATGGACATTACGGAGTATTCCCAACCGAATTGGCCGCAATTTAAAAACCGCTACCGTAAAATTTTCTTTTGTCGGCAACTGCCGTTTGACAAAGACCATGTCCGGATTGAAGACGCCAAAACCGCCCAGGACTTGAGCCGTTTGATTCGCGAGGCCTATGCCAATCTTGATTACGAAATAATTGATTTGCCGCCGGTATCAATTGCGGGACGAATTAAGATAGTTTTAAGCGAAATTGATTAAAGGGTTTATGCGATAGATTATTTTTGGCAAATTGATTTATTATCCATTAAACAAAAAACAACCGAAAATGTCGGTTGTTTTCATTCGTTACGCTAAAAGTTTCTCTTTTAAAGTTAAAAAAATTATTGTTCCGATAGTATTTTTTCTCTAAGTTTATTTCTTTCGTTGATATATTCTTTGGCATCATTTTCTGTGGCTTGCGTTTTGAAAAAACGAGTTAATCTTGATTCCGATTCTGTTTTAATTTTAAATTCCATATACCCTTTCCATGACTCTGTCATAGGTATTTTTTCCTCTTTGTTTTTTTCCATTTTTTCATCAAGCAGGGGCAAGCAAATATCATGATAAATAGCTATTTCGGGGCCTACAGGATCAAATCCTCCGCCATTCAATGCATTTTTGCGCAACCATGCTTGTGTCTTAGTTATATTTTCTTTTTTTTCAATAACAGCGTCTGCCTTTTGGATTTCTTTTGGCATAACCATCGTGTGTCGTAACATTGCTCGCGATTTACCATCCATTTTCATAATATTATTCATTATTCCATCCTCAGTTGTTTCTTCGTTGGGAAACTGTTCATTTTTTTGCATATCTTTATTGTTAATTAAAATTTATTATATTATTTTTTTGACAAAATGCAAGCAAGAGTTTAATATGAGATTAACAATTGAATATTGCCGGAAAGCGATTGTTGCGGCTACCAACCGCGATGCCTGTCAGAAGGCAATCGTTAGCGATCCAAGTTTTTACGGCAAAAAAGAGAAGTTCGCTTATTGGCGTAAGATTTATCCCTCGCGACGCTCGGGATAACTTATTCGCTGGTTGGCGAAGAAGTTAGGTGGAACCGCGGGTTTGAAACCTCGCCCTAATGTTAAACGGCTTGTTTAACCGTTGGGCGAGGTTTTTAATTTAAATCGCGAAATCGGCATTTTGCGATAGGGCTCATACAATTTTTTTCATTATTGCCTTGCAAAGTTTGCGATAAGGAAAAATTTTGTAATTTTTGGCAAAATGAAAAAAATTGTAAATTATCGCAAAATGCCGATTTCGCGATTTAAATAATTTTAATAAAAAATATATGGCAAAAAATGAAATTGAAGTGGTTAGACATTCGTTGGCGCATTTGATGGCGGCGGCGGTGAAGAGTTTTTATCCCGAAGTTAAATTTGGCATGGGACCGGCGATTGAGAACGGGTTTTATTATGATTTTGATTTGGGCGAAAATAAATTGGCGCCGGAGAATTTGAAAGAAATTGAAGTCAAGATGAAAAAGTTGATCGGCGGCGGTTTCAAGTTTGAACGAAAAGAAGTTGGCGTCAGGGAGGCGAAAACTTTATTTGGCGGCCAGTTTTATAAATTGGAAATACTTGATGATTTGGAGGCCAAAGGCGAGAAAATCGTTTCGCTTTACCAAAGCGGCGATTTTATTGATCTGTGCCGCGGGCCGCATGTGGACGCGGCCAAGGATCTGCCGGTTGATGGATTTAAATTGACCAAGATTGCCGGCGCTTATTGGAAAGGCGGCGAAAAGAACCCAATGCTCACTCGTATCTATTGCGTGGCCTTTTCGTCAAAAAAAGAATTGGACGAATATTTAAAACAACAAGAAGAAGCCGAAAAGCGCGATCACCGCAAACTGGGGAAAGAACTTGATTTGTTTGTATTTTCCGATTTGGTCGGCAAGGGATTGCCGCTGTTTACCGAGAAAGGTGCAACGATAAGGCGGGAAATGGAGCGTTTCATTATTGATGAAGAAATAAAGCGTGGTTATCGCCATATATGTACCCCCGAACTCGCCAAAGTTGATCTTTATCGCGTATCCGGCCATTATCCGTATTACAAAGACACGATGTACCCGGTTATGAAGGTTGATGAGGAAGAATTAATTTTGCGGCCGATGTCTTGCCCGCACCATTTTCAGTATTATGCCAGCCGTCCTCGTTCCTATAAAGAGCTTCCATTCCGCATTGCCGAATCCGCTAAACTGTACCGATACGAAAAGTCCGGGGAATTGAGCGGCTTGATGCGAGTGCGGCAGTTTTGTCTCGCCGACGGTCATATTATTTCCCAAAAGGAAATGGCCGAGAAAGAAATTGACGGCGCACTTGACTTGATTGAGTTTTGCACCAACGCGCTTGGATTAAAGATAACGCGCGATTATCGTTACCGTTTATCTTTGGGCGATAGGAACGACGAAAAAAAATATTATAAAGATGATAATTCTTGGGATTACGCCGAAGGAGTTTTGCGCGAAGTTCTCAAAAAAAGACAGGCGGAATTTTTTGAAGCCCCCAACGAAGCCGCTTTCTATGGGCCCAAAATTGATATTCAGATGAAGAATCTTTATGGCAAGGAAGAGACCGCTTTTACGGTGCAGTATGATTTTGTTATGCCCAAAAGATTTGAACTTTCCTATATAGACAAGGATGGTATTAAACAAGAACCGGTCGTAATCCACAGATCTTCAATTGGGGCGCTTGAACGCATAATCGCTTTTTTGATTGAACACTACGCGGGCGCGTTTCCGGTGTGGTTATCTCCGGTGCAGGTGAAAATCTTGTCGGTGGGCGAAAGCCACATTGAATTTTGCCAAAAGCTCGGCGATGAACTAAAACTTGCCGGCATCCGTTGCGAAATTGACGCGGCCGATGAAACTCTGGGCAATAAAATCCGCAAATCCGCCGGCGAAAAGATTCCCTATGTTTTGGTTATCGGCGACAAAGAAATGGCCGCCGCCTCCGCTAAAAGCTCCGGCGAGCCAATGGGCGATATGCTGGCGGTGCGCGACCGCGGCAGCAAAACCGCCCGCCAAATTTCTAAACCTGATTTTATCGCTGAAGTTTGCGCCAAAATTAAAAATAGAAATTGACTTGCTTAAATTTTTAGCGATCGCTGAATTTGTAAGCAATACAATAAATATTCCAAATGGAATATATGGCAATTAGTGAAATGAAAGAAAAAAATCGAAAACCAATTGAGTTGGAGTTGCTGGCGCCGGCCCGGGATAAAAAGGTTGGCAAGATGGCGGTGTTGGCCGGGGCGGATGCCGTGTTTATCGGCGGGCCGAGTTTTGGCGCGCGGGTGGTGGCGGGCAATTCTTGGGAAGATATTAAAGAATTGGTTGATTTCGCGCATCAGTATTATGTTAAGGTTTATGTGCCGATCAACACGATTTTTTTTGATTTGGAAACCGAAGAAGTGAAGCGGGCGATTTGGAAGGCGTATGAAATCGGCGTTGACGCGGTGATTATTCAGGATATGGGAATTATGGAAATTGATTTGCCGCCGATTCCGATTTTTGCCAGCACGCAGACGCATAATTATGATGCCAATCAGGTGAAATTTTTGGAGACCGCCGGATTTTCGCGGGTGATTTTGGCGCGGGAATTGTCGTTGGATCAGATAAAAGAAATCCGTAAAAAAACCAGCGTTGATCTGGAAACTTTTGTGCACGGCGCGCTGTGCGTGTCGTTTTCCGGCCGGTGTTATATGAGCCAGGCGCTTTGCGGGCGCAGCGCCAATCGCGGGCAGTGCGTCCAAGCGTGCCGTTTGCCGTATTCATTGGTTGATAGCGATGGCAAAATTTTAATCAAAGATAAATATCTTTTGTCGCTCAAAGATTTCAATTTGATAAATTCATTAAATGATTTGATTGATGCGGGCGTGACTTCTTTTAAAATTGAAGGCCGGTTGAAAGATGAAATTTATGTGGCCAATGTGGTTGCCAAATACCGTTTGGAATTGGACAAAATTATCGCCGCGAGCAATGGCAAATACAAAAAGCAATCCTCGGGCATTGCCGAATTGAGTTTTGAACCGGATTTGGAAAAGACATTCAACCGGGGATATACCGACTATTTTTTTCGCGGGCGTTCCCAAAGCATCGCTTCCGTTGACAGCCAAAAATCCCGCGGCAAATTAATGGGCAAGGTGGCGCGCATTGGCGGCGATTATTTTGAGTTGGATCGCGCCAATGATTTAAAGAACGGAGATGGCGTTTGCTGGTTTAACGAGAAAAACGAATTAGCGGGGGTGAATTTGAATGTTGTCCAAGACGGCCGGATTTATCCGGCCAAATGGCTGCCGATAAAACCGGGTACGGAGATTTACCGCAACCTTGATCCGGATTTTGAAAAAAAAGTTTCGGCCGGAGTTGAACGCCGGGTGGCGGTTGATTTTAATTTCAAAGAAAATAAAGATGGTTTCGTTGTTGTCGCTAATGATGAGGATGGCAATGCGGTTGAAAAAAAATTTGTTTATGAAAAAAATCCGGCCAAAAAACCCGAAGCCGTCCAAAGCTCATGGAAGCAACAATTTTCCAAATTGGGCGGCACGATTTTTGCCGCGCGCGATTTTTCTTTTGATTTCAAAGAGCCATATTTTGTGCCTTTGTCGGTTCTAAACGACTGGCGGCGGGAGATTATTGCGGCGGTGTATGATGAAAGAATGAAAAATTATCCCCGGATTTTGTCGGAGCATTCTTCGGTAAGATCAGGACAAGTCCATTATCCGGTCTTGGATCTTGATTATTCGTTTAACGTTGCCAACGCTTTGGCCAAGGATTTTTACAAGCGCCACGGCGCAAGGGTAACGGAAAAGGCGTTTGAGCAATTGTCTGATACCAAAGGCAAAAAAGTGATGACCTGCAAACATTGCCTGAAACATTTTCTGGGCGCCTGCCCGAATAATCCGGGCCAAAATCCGCCGGACTTCAAGGAGCCGCTATATTTGGTTCAAGGCGGCAAGAAATTCCGCTTAAACTTTGACTGCGCTAATTGCGTAATGGAAATTTGGAATCAATGATCGCATAAATTAGCGATAATTATGAAAAAGAAAATTTGTTTTATTTATTGTGGCGGGACGATTGGCATGGTGAAAAACACGAATGGTTTTCTTGTGTCAGTGGGCAGCGCGAAAGATTTGTTTTCTTTTGTTCCGGGAATAGAAGAGCTGGCGGATTTTGATTATAAATTCGTTGCCAATATTGATAGCACCAATATGCATTCGGGAATTTGGAAAAAATTAGCGCAAACAATTTTTGATGAATATGATAAATGCGATGGATTTGTGGTTGTTCACGGCACCGACACCATGGCTTATACTGCGTCGGCATTATCGTTTGCGCTGCAAAATTTATCCAAGCCGGTGGTAATAACCGGTTCGCAAAAGCCGATTTTTGACCTGGCCAGCGATGCGCAAAATAATCTGATCAACGCGGTTAAAGTTGCGCTGATGGATGTGCCCGAAGTTTGCATTGTTTTTGGCACCAAAATTTTGCGCGGCAATCGGGCGCAAAAAAGAAGCGAATCAAATCTTAATGCTTTTTGGTCGCCGGTGGCATTGCCGTTGGGTTGCATTGCGCTGGAACCGGAAATTTATTACGATTGCGTAATTCATGCGAAAAAGCAAGGTCTAATTTTAAAACCTGATTTTGAAAATGAAACGATGTTTTATCAGATTTTTCCGGGTTTAAATGCAAAATATGTTGAAGCGGCGATTGATAGCGGCTGCAAAGGGATTATTCTTAATTCTTACGGTGCGGGCAATGTGCCCAACGCTGAATATTCTTTGTTGCCGATTATTAAAAAGGCGGTGGCGACAAATGTGCCGGTGGTGATTGCCACTCAATGCGTTGAGGGTTCGGCAAAAATGCATATGTACGAGGTAGGGGCTGCCGCCTTGGAGGCGGGCGCAGTTTCGGCGTTAGATATGACCTCGGAAGCCGCGGTAACAAAATTGATGTGGACTTTGGCGCAAACCCGCGATTTGTTTGAAATAAAAAAAATAATGCAAACCAATTTTGTCGGTGAAATTTCAATTATTAACCAATAAACATTATTAAAATGAAAACAATAATTTGCGAACAAGATGGGCAAAAGATTGGCCGGGTGGTTGGCGATGAGATTATTATCGGCAAGGAACAGGATGCGCTGGATTTGATGGTTGATCCGCAATTGCAGGGGGCGCGGCGGATAATTGTTGACCGGAAAAACATTGTCCCGGAATTTTTTGATTTGAGCACCCGCATCGCCGGCAGTATTTTGCAAAAATTCGTCACTTATCAAATGAAACTTGCAATTGTCGGCGATTTCTCGGATGCCAGCAAAACCTTGAAAGATTTTATCTACGAAACCAATCGCGGCAATCAAATCTTTTTCGCCAACGACACAAGAACCGCAAAGAGAATGTTGTTTGCGGCAAAATAAAAAAATCATTAAAAATTTAGTTGCTTACAAATTTAGCGATCGCTAAATTTGTAAGTATTGGTTTAAACTAAAAATTATGAAAAACGAAAACAAAATCGGAAAGATTAAAGTTACCAAAAATGGGCCGTATATTGTCAGCGGCGGATTGTTATTGGCAAAGGAAATTATTGTTTCCGATGAAAATGGGGATTCAAAGGGTTATAAAAAAAGAGAGAAATATGACCATTTGGCGGAATACGCGCTTTGCCGGTGCGGGGCTTCAAGAAACAAACCGTTTTGCGATGGAACCCATGCGCGCGTTGGTTTTGACGGTACGTAAACCGCCAGCCGGGAAAAGTTGGAAACGCACTGCGAAACAATTAAAGGACACGGTTTTGATTTGGATGATCTGCCCGAATTGTGCGCAAGGGCACGGTTTTGCCATGACCAGGCCGGTGATGTGTGGAATAACACTGAGCAATCGGGTGATCCGGCGGCCAAAAAAGAAGCCGTTCGCCAGGCGCGTTTGTGTCCCTCTGGCCGGTTGGTTGCGCGAGATAAAAAAACAGGCCGCGCGATTGAACCGGAATTGGAACAGGAAATCGGGTTGATTGAGGATCCAAAAATGAAAGTGAGCGGGCCGGTTTGGGCCAAGGGCGGCATTGAAGTTGAATCCGCCGACGGTTTAAAATATGAAACGCGCAATCGTGCCACTTTGTGCCGGTGCGGCAAGTCGCAAAATAAACCATTCTGCAACGGTTGCCATATTGAAGAAAAATTCAATGATGGCGATGCAAGTTTGAAGTAATAATGTAACCACTCAGACGCATCGTGGTTTTTGGCCGCAAATTTCACAAGGATTCACCTTGCCGATTACGACTAAGGTGAAACCTTGCAAAATTTGCCACCCCAGTGAGTGATTACTATTAAATTAATTGACAGAAAAACAGGGGAAGTTATAATTAGAATTACTTAATCCGAGGATATGTCTGGAAAAATAAAAATAATTAAATCAGTGAAAAAACCGATTGCCAAAAAAGAGAATTTTGGTATTTTGCTTAAGCAAATTAGCGGTGATATTAAATTAATGAAGGGCGACATCGGCTCAATGAAAGGCGACATCGTCCGGATTAATAACGACATCGGCTCAATGAAGGGCGACATCGGCCGGACTAATAACGATATTGGCTCAATAAAAGATGACATCGGTTCAATGAAAGGCGATATCAAGCGGATGGACGGAAGCATTAATCGGTTAATTAATGGTCATGTTGAGTTAACTCAAAAAGTTAATTCGGTTGATGAGCACGTGAACAGTTTGGAAGGCGAGATGCGCGAGGGATTTGTTGGGGTCTGGCGGGAGATTGGTTCAATGAAAGGCGAAATGGGCTCAATGAGGCGAGATATGGATGCCAATTTCAAAGAAATTTTTGAGTTTCGCGATGAAACCAGAGCCAATTTTTCTCAAGTACTCAAATGCCTTTCGGCGATTGAGGATGAGTTGGCTGATATTAAAAAGGAGCTAAGGCGGTTGGATGAAAATAAAGTTGGCAAACAAGAGTATGCTTCGCTGGAAAACCGCGTGGCCAGATTGGAAAGCGAATTGCAAGATTGCAAAATCTTGGTCAAAGACGAAAAATAATTTTTCAATAGTTGTCGCGAACGAAAAACCAGCTTTTCAGGGCTGGTTTTTTGCTTCGGTTGTGGTTGTCGCCGACAGATGGTTATAGACCAAGGTGCCGGTGCCTTGGCCGGAATTGGGTTTTTCGCGGGCGAAAACGCCTTTTTCGCCTTGGGGCAATTGCGGCAGAGTGTTGTCAAAAATATATTTGGCGTCGCCTTGCGTCATATTGGTGCAGCCCGCGGATTGTTGCGTGCCGAATTTATCGTGCCAGTAAGTGCCGTGGATGGCGTAGTCGTAATTGTAGAACATTGTCCACGGAATATTTTTCAGGTCGTATTTGTATTTGTGCAGGGGCGGCCCGCCCACCATCCGCGCCGAAGACAGCTTGTACCAGATCCGATAAACGCCGGTTTGGGTGGGATTTTCCGCGCGTCCGGGCGAAATGTAGGTGGCAAAAATCGGCTTGTCGTAATCAAAAAGCGTCAGGATTTTTTTTGACAGGTCAACGTCAATCCATTTTTCGCCGGTTTCAACTTTCGCGGGAATGGAAAAACTTTTGGGCGGTTCGGGTTGAACCATCGGCGTGACGAAATCGGAAAAAATATACGCGCCCGGATAAGCGCCGCCGTCAATTTGGTACCAAAGATTTTTGCCGTCCACCCAGTCGCCATAGACCTCTTTCAAAATTTTGACGCGGTTGGCGGTGGACATTGTTCCGATTTTGTCGGAAGTGATTGCCATCCCTTTCCGCACCGCCACGCCGTTGGCGTTAATTTCGCCCCACCAGCCCAGATATTTAAATCGGTCATTTCCCAAAGCGGCGGCGCTGGGAATTTGGCCTGAAAATGTCCAGACACTTACCGCGGTGCGGCCGTCTTGGTCGGTGATGATCGCTTTGGCGGTGTATTCTTGGTCGGTTTCCACATTTTGATTGAATGAAAACCGGTATTCGTTGGGCGCGAACTGGTCGGTTTGGAATTTCACCGGCTTTCCTTGGAGAAGTATGTTTGCGTTTTTGAGCGAACTTTTTAAAACCGCCTCAAAGCTGATGGTATGCAGCATCGGGTAGACGATGGAATCGTTTGACGGTTTTTGGTTTGAAACCACCGGATAATCGTCGGTTGCCGGCGATAGAACGATGGTTGCGGTTGAGTTGTTGGCGGTTATTTTTGCCGGCAGATACGCGCCTTTGCGCCATATTTCCAAAACCAAGCGGTTGTTGTCAATTTTATAATCAAGCAGATCAATTAACGGAATGGAGGAAATTTCTTGATAATTAAACTCGCCGTCAACGCGCGCCACTTTGTCAAAAATAATAACGGTCTTGGCTTCTCCGGGAATTTCTTTGATTGAATATTCCGGCATTGAATCAAGCGCGGAATTGAGCGGATTGAATTTTATTTTAATCAAGCCGCCGGTTTCTTTTTGGTAAGCTTCGGCAATCGGAACTGCCGAGTAAGATTGGGACGGCGCGGGAATTTCGGTTTCGTAATTTTGCGGCCGGGGCGGCGCCATCCACCAGGCGGCGCCAATTATCAGAATGGCGCCGGCGAAAAAAATGATCAATTTCCATTTCCGGCCGCCGCGGCGCCACAATTGGACCAGGATTTTTTGGACTTTGACGATGTGTTTGTTTGTCATGGACAAGATGATGCGCGATTCAATCATCATATCAAAAACCGCCGCTTACTCAAAGCCCCGCCAAAGCGGGGATTTGAGTATGAAAATAAAAAAGAAAATACCGTTTGGCGTTCTCTTTTTTATCTATGATCGGCGTCCTTCAAATCTCGCGACTCAAAGGTTTCGCACCAATACATTTTATCCCATCGGGCATATTGTTGTAAAGATTGATTTTTTGTTGATTTTATTGTATGATATTTTCGTTGGTGAAAATTGTATGAAAACTTTTTTTGATTATCAAGAGATAAAGCTGACGATGTGACGGCAGAGAATTACCGGCCGAATTTTTCGGTTTGTTTAGGTCGCTTTTGGCGGCTCGGTAATTGCTCTGTTTTTTTGTTGGTACGCGCCGCGGGATTTTGCGGCGCGGGAAAAACCCAAGAAAGCGGGATGTAAAAATATGAAAGATAATAACAATTCGTTACAAGCGAAACAAATTAAAATTCCAAAAAATCTGGGCGCGGCTGTCGGCGTTGCCGGCGGCGAGCCCTTGGCGATCATTAAGGATATTTCCAAAACCTTTGGCAAGAATGAGCTGTTTGCGAACGCGCGGATGCGGGTGATGCCCGGCGACCGGATCGCGATCGTGGGCGCCAACGGGATGGGGAAAACCACGCTGTTGAAAATCATCATCGGTCTGGAGGAGGCCGATGAGGGTTCGCGCGAATTGCATCGCAATGCGCGCATCGGTTATTTGCCGCAGGAAACCCATTGGGATTCTTTGCAAAACACGATCTTTGACGAAATCCATTCGGCTAATCCCGAAAAGAGGCGGCTGATAGATTCAAAAAATGCGTTTGAGCAAAAAGAGAAAAGCGGTGCGCTATCTGAAACCGAGGTCGGCGAATATCTCAAAATATTGGAAACCTACAAAGCTGGCGACGGCTATCGTTACGAGGGCTTGATTGAACGGCTACTTTTTGATTTCGGATTTGCCAAAGAGGCGTGGAATCGCACTGTGGCGAGTTTGAGCGGCGGCGAGCGCACCAAATTGGCGCTGGCCAAAGTGGCGTTGATGAACCCCAATATGATTATTTTGGACGAGCCCACCAATCACTTGGATATTGAAACCTGCGAATGGCTGGAAAATTTTTTGGTCCACTGGAACAAGGCCATCGTTTGCGTTTCTCACGATCGGTATTTTTTGGACAAAGTTTGCGATAAAACTTATGAGTTGACCAAAGGCGGCATTGAAAAATACCAATGCCGTTATTCGGAGTATGTGGTGGAAAAGGAAGTGCGGCGCGCCGCGTTGGAAAAAAATTACAAGATTCAGCAAAAGTATTTAAAAGAACAGCAGGAGTATATTGATAAATTCCGATACAAAGCCACCAAAGCCGCGGGCGTGCAAAGCCGCATCAAGCAGTTGGAAAAATTGGAACGGATTGAATTGCCCAAGGAACCGGGTAACGAGATCCGCATTCGTTTTGACGCCGGGAGCAAATTGTGCCGCAGCGTTTTGAAATTGGACGGAATTTCCATCGGCCCGGAAGACAAACCTTTGTTTTCGCTGGATGGCAAATTGGAAGTTGAATGGGGCGATAAGGTGGGTATCATCGGCAACAACGGTATGGGCAAATCCACTTTGCTCAAAAGCATTTTGGGCAAGATGCCGCTGTTGAAAGGCAAGATCACGGTTGATCAGCGCGCGATTACGGGTTATTACGCGCAAGCGCACGAAGAGCTGGATCCGGACAAAATAATATTGGATGAAGTGGCGTCAAAAACGCCGGAGGCCGAGGAAAAGATCCGCAGCGTTTTGGGCGCATTGTTGTTCTCGCCCCAAGATGTTGAAAAAAAACAAATCCGCAATTTGTCGGGAGGCGAACGCGCCCGCGTGGCTTTGGCCGAATTGATTTTGCAAAAGGTGAATCTTTTGTTGTTGGATGAGCCCACCAATCATTTGGACTTGCCTTCAAAGGAAGTGATCACCAAAGTGTTCAAAGAGTACAAAGGCACGATCATTCTGGTGAGCCACGATCGTTACATTCTCAATGAGGCCTGCAATTGCATCTGGGAAGTGAAAAACGGCAAACTAACCAGCTACTTAGGCAACTACGACGACTACCGCTATCACCTCGCGCAAGCGCAAAAACCCAACGAGTAGTTCCATCCGCGAAGTATATATTTAATATATACCAAGTATATACTTCAAAAGTCAGCCGCGCTTCCATGGCGCGGCTTTTGGGTTGCGTTGAACGCTTGACAATAACTTGGCGTCGGGATACAACACAAATTAAGAAAAACTAAAATCCGGGGGCTGTGAATAAAATCAACACCGATAGAGATTATTATTTACAAATTTTTTTGGCCATCACTTAGCGTTGGTTTTTTGTATTACGAAAAAAATATGAACAATATTTCAAAAACGATATTTGGAAAAGCGGGGAGATTGATTCGCAAAGCAACGATTGTTTTTTTAACATTTGCGATCATTGCGCAGTCCTTGTCGCCGTTGGTTGTTTTGGCGCAGGAAGAGCAGCAGCCGATATCATCGCAAGTATGGCCGGCGCCGGTTGATTCGGTTGTGCCGGCAACTCAACCAATTGAACAATTGACGGAAATTCCCAAGTTGATCAGCATTGAAGCGGCTGCCGCGCCGCAATCCGACGATGGGTCGTCGGAATCAGGTATTGCCAAAGCGGCAAGCAACGCCGCAACAGGCAATGCGGTTTCAAGCTCAATGAATAACGGGGCTCCAATTTCAGCATTGGAGTCGGCTTCTTCAAATAATTTACCGGATATTGATCAAAATACCGGGGCGTTGCAATATGGTTTTCCATTGGCGGTACCAAAGGGCAGGAATGGAATGCAGCCAAATTTAACCTTGAAATACAATAGTTCCGATAAAGAGCAAAACAGTATTTTTGGTTATGGCTGGTCAATTGATATTCCCTATATCCAGCGCTTTAATAAAAATGGTTTTGAGGAAATGTATTATAACTCGGCGAATGGGAAGTCATTTTATTCCTCAATTGACGGGGAACTCAAGAGTCCGTCCAATACAATAAACGGTTCATACCTGCCGCGCATAGAAAATGGCGGTTTTAACAAATATTCATTTTCAAGGGAAAATAACCAATGGACAGTGGTTGCCAAAGATGGAACGCAATATAAATTTGGCTATGATGCAAGCGCGCGGCAGGACGGCGCATTGCCTTTTTATCCTTATACCGCCACTTATAAATGGATGCTCCAGGAAATTCGCGACACCAACAATAATTATATTACTTTTAGCTATTATAAAGATGCGGGCCAAATATATCCGGCAGCAATTAAATACACCGGCAACGGCTCAACCGACGGTATTTATGAGATTGATTTTCAAAGGGCGGTTCGGCCGGATAATGTTGTTGGCTCTTATGATGCCGGTTTTATCGTCACTTCAAACTACTACATTAACGAAATTGACGCCAAAGTGAATGGGAGCTGGGCGACAAAATACATTTTGGATTACGGAATGAATCCTACCAACACACGCGTGCTTTTGAATTCTATTACCACCTCGGCGCAAGCGGCGGATGGCACGGTTACCGTTTTGCCGGCGCAAACTTTTACCTATCAAAACGGTGTTTCAAGCTGGGTCAAAAGTACCTCGCTTGCCTTGCCGCATGTGAGATATATTGGCAATTCCAATGGAAGCGGAGATATAAAGGGCGGTTATGAACGGTTTGTTGATTTGAATGCCGATGGTTTGTTGGATTATATTGATTATGCCTTTCTTTATCCGGTGCAGTTTTCGGATGGAACCTTGAGTTATTATCCGCAAAGCAATGTGTATATAAATCAAGGAAACGGCTGGAGCCAACAGGCGAACTGGAATTTGCCCGCCGACACTTTTTTCAAATATGCCAAAGCCGACAGCGGCATGGATTATCAATTCGCCGATTTGAACGGCGACGGCTACCCCGATCTTATTGAAAGTTTCATTGATTATAATTCATCAAGCGAAACTGTTAAAACCGCGGTTTATTTGAATACGGGTAGCGGCTGGTCTTTAAGCCCAAATTGGACATTGCCTTCTTATGCCAATAGCGAGTATCCCGCCAGGTCAATCAATGGAATATTTTTTAGCGACATTAACGGAGACGCGTTGCCTGACGCATTTGTGACCATCGCCAAGTGTGATTATCGCAGCGGAATAACCTGTGGCCTTGGAACAACCATTGTGTATTATAATAACGGCAATGGTTATTATTGGTATATGAACCCTCGGCCCGGTTCGTCGCAATTGCGGCTCACTGATTTGAATGCCGACGGTGTTCCCGAAATTAACAGTATGTCTTACGCCGCAAATACGGCGCAATCAAAAATTTATCACGATGAATTGACTGAATGGAATCGTAAATTGTCAGTATGGAATCTATATAGCAATGTTAGCTTGGGTTCGTTTGCAACTTCTTACAACAGTGTTGTTTCCCCTAATACTTTATTTGCCGATGTGGACAATGACGAGCGCACCGATTTTGTGTCTTATTATATAAAACCGGATTTAATCGGCAAAAGTATTTTTGTTTCGGGTGACAAAAATAATTACCTTAATGGTTTTTCATCCGGCGGTTCGTTAAATCTGCCTCTTGATAATAATGTTTGCGCGACACCCAATACGGAACCGGATTCGCCTTGTCTTTTGCAATTCGCCGATTTGAACGGCGACGGATTGCAAGATTATATCCAGGTTGCTTATGGAGATACCGCGGGCGCCAAAACGGTGGATGTCAATAGCGCCACATTTATTAATACCGGCGTTAAACAAGATTTGCTGCAAAGTATTGATTACCCGCAGGGCGGAAGCACTTCAATCAGTTATAAAACCGCGGCGCAATATGCGGGAAATAAATCGCCTTATCCGCTGTTTGTGGTGTCGCAAATTACCAACGATGACGGGGCGGGAAATGCATTTGGGAGCGCCTACGGTTACAGCGGCGGGTCCTATTATTACGGTTCGGTCGCTGATCGGCAGTTTGCCGGGTTTGGCCAAATCACGCAAACCGATTCGGCGGGCAATGTTACTAAAACTTATTTTCACACCGGAAACGGAGATGATGAGGCGAGCGGCGAATATCAGGATAGTTTCTATAAAATTGGAAAGATTTACCTCACCGAGCAGTATGACAATGCGGGGAATCTTTATCAAGCGATTATCAATTCATGGGACGAATCGTTGATTAACGCAAACTCAAAGTTCGTTTATTTGTCGCAGGTGGTTGAAGAACAATATATTGACGAATTAAATCATCGCGACAAAGCGCAGGGATTTGAATATGATGAATCAAACGGAAATTTAATCCAAAAAATTGATTATGGCCGAGTTATATCGGTCGGTTCGGGCGCCATTATGGATAATAACACCGACCTTTATACCACAAATTACGCTTATGCCGTGTCGGCGGGCGGTTATTCTATTTCATCCGCTGTTTCAAGCGTTGCGACCTTAGATCAAGATTCAAAAAAAGTGAGGGAATCAAAATTTTACTACGATTCAATGGAATTCGGTTATGTTGACAAGGGAAATCAAACAACGGCCGAAGATTGGGTGACGGACAACCGTTATGTAAGTTCAAAAAAGATTTATAACGGTTACGGGATGGTGGATTTTGCCGAAGATCCCAACGGCAATCTCACGGTGTTTGATTACGATGATTACAACCTTTATCCGGCAATGGTGACCGATGCCTTGAATCAAGCGACGAAATATTCTTATGACTATGCCACGGGCCGGATTGTGCAAACCGTTGATCCCAATGGTAATAAATTTTCCATGGTTTATGATGGCTTCGGCCGAATACTGCGTCAGTCGCAACCGGGCTCGGCGGATCCCTCTGTGCCGGTGATCAAGTTGTCGTTTGCGTATAATGATAATCCGGCCAATGTCAGCGTGCAGTCAACCGATTATCTTGATGAGCAAAACAGCGTGAACGGCTACAGTTATTTTGACGGTTTGGGCCGCGTGATCCAAACTAAAAAATCCGCAGAAAACGGAAATTTTGAAACTCGGGATTTTATTTACGACAATCGCGGTAATTTGCAAAAAGAATCATTGCCGTATTTCACCGCCAGTTCCGCAAAAACCGGTCCGACGACAAACGCGCCGCTTTATATTGCTTATGCTTATGATGCGCTGGGCCGGAAAATCAGCGTTACCAATGCGGCGGGAGTTACAACCTATAAATATGATATTAATTTTGGCTGGCAAACCACGATTACCGATGCCAATTTAAATTCAAAAGAGTATATTGGCGATGCCTATGACAATTTGTCGGAAGCGGTTGAGCATAACGGTGCCGAAGAATATCATACCGATTACGAGTATGACATTGCCGGCAATTTGCTTAATATGACCGATGCCGCGGGAAATGTGCGCAATTTCACCTATGACGGTTTGGGCCGCCGTTTGACCGCGCAGGATTTGCATGCGTCCTCGGCTTCAGTTTTTGGTATCCGTTCAAAAACTTATGATAACGCCGGGAATGTTTTAACTTCAACCGATGCCAAAAACCAAACTATCACTTATACCTATGACCGCTTAAACCGCGTGCTTTCCGAATCATCAGGGGATGGCGTTACGAATTTCGCGTATGATTATTGTTCAAATGGAAAAGGGCGGCTTTGCCAGGTGGCATCTCCGGCCGTAACCGAAGATTACGAATATTCCGTGTTGGGGGTTAAGGTTTATGAAGCCAAAACCCGGGGAGACGAAACAATTGTTACTCAATATGAGCACGACCGCCAGGGAAATTTGACGGCAATCGTCAGTCCCGATGGTTCGCGGGCGGTGTTTGGCTATAATGCCGCCGGTTTGCTTGAAAATGTTTCGCGCCGTGAATTAACGGACGCCAATGCCGCCGGTTTGATTAACAATTTTGATTACGGACCGACGGGTCAAGTGAGCGCGATTAACTATGGTTTGGGCATACAAACTCAAAAAACATACGATGCCGGACAGCTTTACCGTTTGACTCGCAAATTGACCGCCGATGGTTCTTCGTATTTGCAAGATATTGCGTATCAATACGATGCGGTGGGGAATATCAAACAGGTGGCCGATAATTCCGCGACCGCGACCAAAAAAACCATTAATTACGGTTATGATAATCTTTATCGGTTAATTTCCGCTAACGCTGTCAATTCGGCCGATAATAAAAACTATTCGCAAAGCTTCAGCTATGATGAATTGGGAAATTTGCTGGAGCAGAAGTTGGATGATACCACGCAAACATACGCCTATAACGGCGGCAACAATCCTTCCGGCAATCCGGACGCGGTTGCTTCAATCGCCACGACCGCGCCTTTGGCAATCCCGGTTATCAATTCGTTTATTGCCGCGTCTTCCACGGTTATCATCGGGAATCCAACCACGCTTTCCTGGGCGTTATCCGGCGGTAAACCGGATTCGGTGACAATTGATAACGGCGTGGGTTCGGTTTTGGATATTGCTTCAATAGTTTTAACGCCGCTTACCACCACCACTTACACTTTAACCGCATCCAATGATTCGGGCGCGGTTACCCGGCAAGCGACGGTAACGGTTAATCGGATCGCGCCCGAAATTTTGACTTTTGCCGCGACTCCGTCTGCGATTACCGCCGGCCAATCATCCGTTCTTTCCTGGACGCTGGCGGGCGCAGCGCCGACAACATTGTCAATTGATCAAGGCGTGGGCAGCGTGTTTGGATCAACTTCCAAAACCGTTTCTCCGGGTGTTACGACGGCGTACACATTAACGGCCGGCAATTCCGTGGGTACCGCAACCAAAACGGTTTCCGTCAATGTGACATGCGCCCCCAAAACTTGCAGCAGCTTGGGATATAATTGCGGTACGGCCAGCGATGGCTGCACCGGAACGTTAAATTGCGGCACTGCTTGCGCTTCCGGTAAAGTTTGCGTCAGCAATAAATGCACATCCACCGCGGGTACCAATGCGGCGCAATTTGTCAGCCAATCGGTGCCAAAAAAAATGTACGCGGGAGTCAGCTATACGGTTTCGGTGACGATGAAAAATACCGGTACCTCCATTTGGACTTCGGCCGGTCTCTATAAATTGGGTTCTCAAAATCCGGCCAATACCGCTCGCTGGGGAATCTCCAAAGTTGCTTTGGCCGCGGATGAGGCGATTGTTCCCGGACAAACCAAGACGTTCACATTTACCGTGAAAGCGCCCGCCACGGCCGGAAATTACAATTTCCAGTGGAAAATGATCAAGAGCGCGGCTTGGTTTGGCAGTGCCAGTACCAATGCGGCGGTAGCGGTGAAAACCACCGCGGGGACAAATTTGGCGCAATTTGTCAGCCAATCGGTGCCGTCAAAAATGACGGCGGGAGTCAGCTATACGGTTTCGGTGACGATGAAAAATACCGGTACTTCCATTTGGACTTCGGCCGGTCTCTATAAATTGGGTTCCCAAAATCCGGCCAATACCGCTCGCTGGGGAATCTCCAAAGTTGCTTTGGCCGCGGATGAGGCGATTGTTCCCGGACAAACCAAGACGTTCACATTTACCGTGAAAGCGCCCGCCACGGTCGGAAATTACAATTTCCAGTGGAAAATGATCAAGAGCGCGGCTTGGTTTGGCGTTGTTAGCGCCAATGCGGTGGTGGCGGTGGCCAAGGCGGGCGCATCGCTTGGCAATTCTTTGGAAAAGTTTGCCGGTACCGCGGTTGATTCAGCCAAGAAGATATTCGCGGTGATTGCCGACTTCTTCACGGTTCCCGTGGCGTACGCGGAAACCAATGAGGCGTATAAAAGCAACCGGCAAAATGGTTCTGCTTCCGGTTATCGCGCTTCGGCGGTTCCGGCCGCCGGGCGATCCGCGCGGATCGGTGCCGCGCGGGCAATGGCGCAAACCATTGGCGCGAATGCCAACGCTTCATCGGCCAATATCTCCACCACCAAAAATTACCAATACGATGCCAATGGCAATTTGATCAGTGATGGAGCCAATATCTATGATTACGATTATCACAACCGATTGGTGCAAATAACCGGGCCGACAACAGCCGTCCCGGGCGGTAGCGGCAATACTTCTTCCTATTACGAATACGATGCCGCGGGGCAAAGAT
>Ga0172381_10000793_pt1 | contig 39201 bp, 43 predicted proteins | sample Leawel6488metaG_FD_119754 | JGI IMG/M metagenome (GOLD analysis project Ga0172381, IMG submission 119754) | Leachate microbial communities from a municipal landfill in Southern Ontario, Canada - Leachate well 64-88 metaG | ecosystem: Engineered > Solid waste > Landfill > Unclassified | place... | reverse complement strand
CAAGGTCTTTAATCTGTGTGCCTCGCAGGTCAAGGGAGCCGCCGATACTCGTGAGCTTGCCAAGGTCTTTAATCTGTGTGCCTCGCAGGTCAAGGGAGCCGCCGTAATTACTTGTTTTGTTGATTTTCTTAATTGTGGCAATAACGCAGTCTATTACTTTGGTTTGCCATTCTTCTTTTGTTTCCTCATACCAGCCCGGCAGAGTACTTAATTCGTCAACTCGATAATGCCAGTCAGAAATATTAATAGAGGACAAACTGCCAATCGGAATAACTTCAATTTTCACGAAATTGCGTTGAAATAGTTCAATGTCTTTGAGGTTTCTACTTTTGATTAAATCGCCGTGGCCACTGTTCTTTTCATCATAATATGGTTTGTCATCGTGATTAATAATGAGATAATTAAATCCTATACACATTTTTCATTTCTCCATAAACGTTTTAACTTTTCTGCAATTTCAGGTTCGTTGAACTATCTTTAAGAAATTTCGCCAGTCACATTGACTTTGTGAGAAAATTTTTCTCTTGACTTTGGTACGTGATTCAGTGTAGTATTGACCCCATAGGTGGCATTGATTACCAACTCGCGGAGTGCAACTGAATCTTTTTTGAATCGTTTCCAGATCGGAGACTTGTGGAAAGCTCGATATAATTTCTTTTCAAGATCGAGGCCGACCCGATGAATTTGAGGCTTATATTCTTTGTGTTTTTTACTTTTATTACTGTCCATTACAGATGTCCTTAATCATCTGTATTTAACAATAATAAAATATTGTCAAATGGTCAAGATAAATTTTGTATTTTTTTTGTAAATTTTTTAATTTTGTGCTTGATTTAAAAATTAGATATGCTATAAATATTTATACAATATGAAGTTACAACAAGACACTGGGGCTTGTAGGGATACAAAAAATATTTTATTTTTAGTTGATTTGTTTGTTAGGAATAACAACTTTTCTAAAGACAGCCAAGATACTTATAAGAGTCATCTTCGTAGATTTTTAAAACAAATCCCAAATGCCGTAACAGATATTACGCTCGAACATGTCGAGGCCGATATTATGCGGTATTCAAAAAGAGTTGCCGCCAACACCGCAAATATTCATATCTGCATTTTGAAATCCTTTTTTGCTTGGTTGTGTCGAAATGGTCATTCTGATCTTGAGATAAGAATAAATTTATTTCCTGCTCTTGATTCAGAACAACGGATTTTATCGCAGGAGGAATACGAGATGGTTGTCGGTAAATGCCAAGATGATTATAAAAAAGATATTTTTGTATTCTTATGCAATACCGGCCTACGCGTTTCTGAGTTTTTACGACTTGCCCCAGAAAACTTCAAGGGTGATTTTATAAGAGTGGTCGGACCCCCGCCCGAAATGGCAGATGGTGAAATTTAATGGCGGGGAAGAATCTGTCAGATTAAATACTATTACAGGTAGTTTTGAAAATCCTCGTTATAACAATAAGGGTGGTATTAAGTGGGTAACCGCCTTCCCCGACGAAGACACGATGAATCGTTGGGACACAGAAGACAAAGCAGACGCCAACACGATACTCCCACCGCCAATGGGTTTTACAGAAGATATTACCCCAAAATAAACTCGACGCGCCCAACATTGAACGCGCCGAGCCGGAGGGGAGAAAACTTTATTTCATTTCTGCTTCGATTTTATCTATTTGCGGTAATAACTGTTCATATCTGCTTGGATGTGTTTTTTCAAGTCGGTCTATCTTGTCTAATAACACATCATAATACTGCTCTTTTTCGCTTGGGCTTGCCTTATGCCATACCCTTAAAACATCTTCCGCAGAGATACCGCCCTTCATAATTCGTTCAATATGATCTTCAGTTGCGTATTGTTCAATCATCTTTATATCTGTATCGTCTAATTTTCCAGTATCCATTTCTTTGTCAATTGCGCCCCAAACCGCATCTTCTTGCTTGGCATCGCCTGAAATAATGGCCTGCTTATAGTCATCGGCATATTTGTAAATCAGAGCATGTTTTTCGCGTTCATCGCGCGGCATTGAATAAACCATTGTCCGATTTCTAATGTCGGTTAATGATCGTTCAAATTCGCTCTTGTGCTTATAAACCGCAAGACCGGACGCGCTCAAGATTGACCGCCATATTTTACGCTCGTCAACAGATATTCCCTGCAAGGGCAAGGGCACAACAGATTTAAGATAATCAAGTGCTTGGTCTTTCGTATCCCGATATTGCCCGAACTGGTTACGGCCTGTCAATCCCTCCATTACTGGCCGTACTGTCCACGGATTTAAACGGACATAAAGAAAACTATCTGGTTTTGTTATAAGGTGGTAAATATCGCCCGGCACAGAACGCAAGGAATATTCGTTGTCGCCAATAATGACAGAAAACGGCTTATCCCATTCAGGGTCACCGTCATTGAATATATAATTCGCTATCCTTGCTCCTGCGTACATTATGGCCGTTCCGCGTATCAATGCCGCCGCCTGCTCTTTGCCGTATCCGCCAACTAATGATTTCATACCTTGCCCTGCGAATCTGCCCCGTGCTTCAAGGAAGTCAGGTGCAAGCATAGTTACTCGTAAGAAGTCCTGAAATGTTTTATTTCGCCCCATTTTGGCATAGTTCAATTCACCAAAAGCAGCATTAGCCTGATCTGCCGTAAGACTGACAATTTGCTCATGCGATAAGTTTGAATATCTTTCTGCGTTTCTGGCATAAGCTTCCGTCGCCATTTTCATTTTAAGACGTGGGATATAATCGCTGAAAAGGTAATCTGTGTATTGCTTTAAATATTTTCCTGCTCCAGGTATTTTGTTTAGTAATCCGCCGCCCGCCATGCCCTCTGAAAATAAATCAAGATTTTTGTAGTCTGCGACGATAAGACCGCCATTTATTAAATCTCTTTGGAGCGGATTATCTGGGTTTATTTCTTTAATCCAGCTTATTTTACCAGTTACAGGGTCACGGTCAAAAAATGGATTTACCTTATGGAATACCGCGTGCGTAGCTTCTTGCACCTGATGGAATCCGCTCAAAGATAACATCGTCCCTTTAAGCGTCTGCATACCAGTTAGTAAGGCATTGAACGGTTTGACTTCGCCGACATAAGGTAGATTAACTTTGGCTGTCCTAAACCATGACTCACCCAGAAGCGATTTCATGCGGCCAACGTATTCAGGATGGATAAGCAAGTCTCTTTGTTCAAAAGTCGGCCTGCCTTGTGCATCTGTCGATGTCCATACCCACTTACTCAATGATGGATGTGATACCCGCTCATAGTCGCCCACGGTATCTGTTTTCATATTCGGCGAGAGCATATATGCTTGAGGTATGCCCTCTGCGTCTGCAATTGGCCATCTCGCCCCCGACATTGCTACAACTGGCCTGCCATCAGTTGCGGTCATATCGGGCAGTTTCTTTACAAATGCCCTCGAATTGATACCGCGTAAAAATGACTGTTGATAAGCGGCAACCAATTTACCGACACTGTCATCTTTCGGACTGTATCCGGCCATCATACCATCAAAGTAAGAATCAAAAACATGCTCCTTTGTAAAGGACGGATTCGGCTGTAATACGCCCCTGCCGCCGCCTTGACGACTTAATTTTTCGCCGTCTTTTTCGCCCCAGATTTGCATGAGGTAATCTTTTCGGCCTTGCTGGAATATGCCCGCTTCTTTTGCAAGCCTTTCTTGATCGGCAAGGACGTTTTTTATTTCTCTTGCCCATTGTTTTTCTGAGTCAGTCAGTTGCCGGGCAAGTTCAAAGCGGCCTGCAAATTTCTCCGTATCAGGATTTGCCCGTAATTGCCGTGCCCGTTCGGCAAGTAAAGCATCATCTCCGTTAGCCTGTATCCAGTGCGATATAGCTTGTTGGCGTTTCATATCGGGTATTTTATTGGCAATATCTTCTACGAGTCGTTTTGTCCTGATATTGGCTATCTGGCCGGAGCCTTGAAACTCGCCTAATGCCCGCGTGAAGTCGGTAACTATTGGCTCGAATAGTTTCCCGCGTTTAGCATCGTCGAAAATAACCTGCCCGATAAGTTTTAGAGTTCGTGCTTTTTGAATAATACTATCTTTTATGCCACCGATTTTCGGACCAATATCAGATGCTTCTTTTACCCGTTCAAGTATTGGTTTATTAACAGCTTCGGGCGATTCCACGGCGTCAAGTGCGGTTCGCAGTTGTTCAATATTGGACTCTGTGGCGATACTGGCTTTTTGTAAATCGGCTACGGTAACTTTCTTTTGCGGGGCGGTATCTATTTTATCCACTAATTCAGGGGTGGACTGTTTCAATTCGCCCCAGATTCTTTGCAAGTGCGGTCGTATCTTTTCGCCGTACTCATCGAGCATTGCCGTTGACCAGTCAGCGAATTTGCGCAATCCCTTTTCAAGATGATACCCGCCGACAGTAAGAGCGTCAGCAAAGTCCTGACCTGTTAGGAGTTGTGCGCCTCCGGCGTGTTTGCCGCCTTTGAGTTTACCGTTTTCGGCCTGACGCACTTTTGCAGCCTGATACTTTTCTTCAGTGAAAAGTTTATTTTTAGTAGGGGCGGTTGTGGATTCCGCCCCTTGCGTGCCCGCACTCGAATTATCTACTTGCGGGGCTTGCATTTCTTGTTGTACTGCATTTTGAGTCTCCTTTGATAAATTAGAGGTTTTTTGGTCAATTACGGACTGGGTGTAATTCGCCCATTCTTCGGGCGTATACTCATCTTTGTTTTTTAACGTACCGTCTGGACGTTTGGCATACTTAATATCTGCCGGTAATTCCTGCGTAGCCCTTGATTCTATGGGGGTATCGGCTGTTGGGGGTACATCGGCAGGGGGTAAAACGTCCTGAGGGCTTGTAGGCGGTTTGACGGTGGTATCGCCTGTAGCTTTCGCCTGCGGTACTTCCTGCCGATATTTACCGCTTTGAATAAGCTGTACCGCGTCCTGATCGCCATTCATGGCGCGGTCAAGTAGAAATTCATAAGTTTGACGGTTACGACCTTGCACTAAATCATTCATTTGATTTATGGCGTCGGGGTCGCCCTCTTGTACTTTTGGCAGTAATTCATCATATTTAGCGGTTTCTGCCGCTTGAAGTCTATCACTTGCCAATAGAATTTCTTCATTTGTCTTGTCGGCAAGGGGTAGTTTTTCTCGTAAATATTGGATTCGTGCTTCTGGGTTCGTGTATTTACCAGCAATACCGCCCATTAAAGCAAGACCTGAAAAGGCAAGCGGCAAACCTGCCGACATAAGAACTTCATCGGTATCTCCGCCCATCGCGTAGGTTGTACCGCCCAACACAACTGATGCTCCCGCCGTACCCGCGATAAACTGCTTAACGGGTGCTTTCGGAAATACATATCCCGCCGCCCTCGTCATTGACGACATTGTGCCGTCAAGGAAAACGCCGAATCCGGGCGTACCGCTATGGGCAAGATTTATAGTTTCCTGCCGCATAAATGACGGCATTGACGGCATGGCCTTTTTTAACAGAGCATCGCTCAATATCCATGATTCTATACTGGCGGCGAAATCGACTACTTTTTCAGTCTTATTTGTAGGCGGGGCAACTGCGTATTTTGCCCAATCCCCCCTCGACGGATATTGTTTAACATCCCGCAAATCTACAGGGGCTTCCGGTTGTTGTGCTCGTTCTTCCGGTGTCATCCTGAGCCAGTGGACAACATCGTATAATTCATCATTTCTTACGGCGTTTTGGTCGTCAGATGGAAATAGACTTGTATCGCCCCTCGCCTTTGCTCGTTCTTCAACAACATCAAAAGCCTTATCCCATACGGGGTCATATTCTCCGGTCGCACGTTGTAATAAATCGCCCAAAGATTGATTATAAATCTGTTGTTTGTTTCGACCAGCTAACGCCAATAATTGGCCGACTTTCCCCTGTTTCTGTCCCTCTGGGCTTGCATCGTATATTTTGGCGGCATCCTCAAAAGAGATATTATTTTTAGTGGCAATATCAAAAGACGCCTTTGTTCGTTTGGCAATATCTTCCGGCAAGGGTGCGGCGGTAATACCACGCTTTTCTGCGTAGCTCTGTGCGTTTTCTTCTGAAAATTTACGCACAAAATCTAAATTAGCGGTTTCATCTGCGGTTGGATTTTTCAGAGTAAAGGTGGATTCTAATGCGGGCTTGTTCGTGCTTATATCTTCTGTGAATCCCTCCGGTGGTGGTGGAATAACAGGCTCGGCGTTTGTAACGTCCTCCGTAAAACCATCTGGTGGCGGCGGTATCGGCGGCGTTGTCGTATCACCGATGGTGGATATAAGACTATCTGAAAAGCCTAAATTCGCCGACGATTGATCTGTTTTTTTAATTTCATCTAATCCAATGGTTGCCATTTACTTCCGTCCCATCCTACTAATTTTCCTGTTTTCGGATTCTTTAGAATCTTCGTGAAATTCTTGGGTGATACTTTTTGGGTTGTATCTGATTGTACATTACCTGCGGGTTGCCCTCTCAATGTCGCAAGTGTTTCGTCGTGAAATGTCCGTATCTGTACCGGCGTTGCTGTCGGATTATCAGCAACGTATTTTTCAGTAGCATCATTCACCTGCATATAGAACTTGTATGAATTGTCGGCATCATCACCAATATTAGCAAGTTGTTTATTTATATCTGCTTGTTTTTGTTTATAAGCACTGTAACTTTGTATCCCTGTTGCTTGTTTAAAATCGTGAAATGTTCCTATCGCCTTCAACTGTGCATTCAACTGTGTCCTCAATGTGCCCGGCGTTTCGATGATATTCTTTTTATCGTCTGCCTTAATAGCCGAAAGCGTATGGGTAATGGCTTTGTTCGAAAATGTGCCCTCATTATTTATCATTTTATCGCTCATTTCGCGGTACATTTCGCCCGATGCTTTGCTTCGTGGATCGCCGAAAACTCCTAAGACGCGGGCATTTACCAAATCGCCCTCAAGCATAGGATCGACCGCGCCATTTTTAACGCGGGCAATTCGCTGATCGAGTCCTACGATTTTCTCGTAGTCGGGCACAATATCTTTTATCTCTTTTGCGTTAGCTTTTGCTGTCGCTTGCTCCATTGCGTCAAGTCGACTATTCCACTCAAATTTATAATCCAACACCCTGTCTTGCTGGCTTTTCGGGTAATCGTCAAGATTGATACCGTTTATGATGCGTCTTGCCGCTCCGGTATCAGATGAAAAACTACCGTCCGGCTGATTTACGAACATTACTTTAGACACGCTTTTTGTTGTATCGCCTAACTTCGTAAAGAAGTTCTGCTCCGACAATACCTTTGCGGTATAGATTGTTGATTTGACTGTTTTATCGAGATGATCTTTTTCGTCTTGGGTCAGAGTTATTTTATGGCCTTGCCACAGTTCGCCTTCGGATAACTTTTTCAAATGGTCGTCAATAACCTTTCCTGCCGATGCTTCATCATAATCATTCTTCGCAGCTTCAGCAGAAGCATCGACAATAATACCCTCGCTGAGAATTTTTACAGCGTCTGCCCTATTGGCGTTTTCTTTAACTACAGGGTCTTGCATGTACCCTATTTTGTGTGTAGCTGCCGTATCTCGAATAGTAGATATCTGATTTAAGGCATCAACTCTATCACGCCAATTTGTTGCAGATTCACCGATATTCTGCAATGCCGTGATATTTGCTTTTAATGAAACTTCCTGATTCTGTACTGATTGAGCCATCGCCCTTGTTTGATACTGGTTAAGATATTGAGCCTTATGCTGATCGTACATTGACGCTGCTGCCCGTTTGCCATCTGGCGTTTGTGCAGAATCTACAATGCTTTTCTTGTCGGCTTCTGAAAACATCGTATTGAAATTATCAAGAGTCTGAGCCTCGCCTATGGCCTTATCGGGATTATCCGCAAGCCACTTATCTGCGGCATTTCGTTTGTTTAATAATGCAATACCGACATTATCTTTATCGGTGGCAATCTGAGAAGCTACTATTTTCCCCATCAGTCCGCCAGCGAACCCCTCCACGGCCCCGCCGAACTTTATCATCCCTGAATTATCGGCAAGTTGGTAGGGCATTTTGGCGTTACCGCCTTGTTGCGGCGGCAAGCCTTGTCTCTGGTATAACTGAATCTCCACTAAAGTAGCTCCTTATTTCGTAATGCCCTTGCCGTTATCCTCGATCTGGGAGGATGAAACCTTGTTATCTCTGGCCATGAATAGCCCGATTGCCTGACTTACCGCTGCGGCGGCGATTGCGAACTTGGTTATGACGGGGTGGGTGTCTACTCCGGCCAATGCGATAAACGCAACCGACAGACAAGCGAAAAATGAAGTCCTCCATGACTGGCCAAAAAACTTCTCTAAAAACGTAACCATTATAAATCTCCTTATTGTTTTGAATGTGTCATTTCTGCCATTTTTACAGCAAAGGCCGCATAGGTAAACGCGAACGTACAGCCCGCCAGAAGAATACTTACAACCAGCGTAACCCATGCGGGTGGCCTGTTTTGAATTTTATCAATCACGTCCCATTGTCTCCTGTCTGATTCTTCGAGAGTATCAACTCGTGCGGATATTCCGCTATGATTTTGACACATCGAAAGTGGTGCCTTTGTCTCGTTGCTCATTGCTTCAATCTCCTGTTGTCGATAAAAAGTCCATAATCTTCGTTGTATATCGTATCTTCGTGGTGTCATACATATTAACTATTCATCCAATTTAACGCAGCGTTATTTGCACCTTTAAATGTTGGCTTATTGCCCCATCCGCTCTTGTAACTCATATACGTAAGTGACCCAAATCCATTTACTCCGGTCGTGGCCATATCCCAATATGAGTTCTTGCGGGCGTTCTTGCCGACCTTGCGTTCCATATCCGCCGATGACATGCCCATATCGTAGGCGTTTTGGCCGCCCTGCATTATAAAGCCTACGTCTTTGGCAATGTCGGCCTGCGTCTGAGCCTCAATAAGCAAGGGCGCTCCGATTCCGGTTTTAACGCCCGACGCGGCAAATGCGGCGGTCTGACTTGCGGTAAATCTGCGGCCTTGCTCCGATTGTATCCGTGCCTGTTCGGTGGCGTTTTCTTTGGCGAATTTCGCGTTCTGTTCTGAAACGTTGGCGTTGTAGTTAGCAATATCCTCGGATTGTTTACCCTGTTTGTACTGCCCGTACATCTGCATACCAGTTCCGCCAGCCATCGCCATACCAATTACGGTAGGTGTAAAAATCGGGTCAAATCTTAGAAATGACGGCCGTTTCGTTGCCCTGAAAATTATGCCGTTACGTTCGATGCAGATAAATTCATTTTCAGAAACAGGGAAATTATTCATTTTTGCCACCTTGTCCAGACGGAGCACGTGTCGTTTTTCTCAAACCCCATGTGTTTTAGGAAGTTACCTGAAATTCTCGACGTTGCGAATATCCGCCACAAATTGAGTTTGTCCCGCGTCTGCTCAAATACTTTTTTTGCCTCGCGCAATAATGTGAATTTCCTATCGTCTCGCATTTTTGGCAGACAAACCATCCACGATTCGCCGACGCCTATCCAGTGAATCCCACCCACTCCGATAAGTTCACCGTCGTCAAAAAAACTCTCGGCAGTCCCAGCCTGAAGATGCACATCGGCAATTTCTCGTTTTTGTTCGTCCGGCAATACGTCGAATTCAGGGTAATAGTTTTTGTTCAAGGCCATTACCAGAATAAAATCATCAGCCGTCATGGGTTTTCGTTCAATGGTCATGGTGTTATCTCTAATTCAGGCACAATAGATCGCACGGTTAAGGGCATTGGGGCAGAGGATTCTAAATAAACCGTCTGCTTCTTTCTGCCTCCATACACCCAAGCGCAATGCAAGGGTGTTACTTCAGAGGTATAGAGTGGTTTTACTATCGCATTAACGTCGGCGATAGCGTTATTGCTTAAATTTGCCGTAGTAAGTGTAGAGTGTTTGCCATTGCCGTACTGAACGTATCCGGTATTATAAAAATCAAAATTGATGGCGTTTATGCGTTTGTTCATTGATGTTGTAGATTGTCCCGGCTGATCTAAGACCATGGGCATCGTTTCCATTTTGCTTGTGTACGGCAGTCCGATAGTTACCTTTCCGGCAAGTCTGGCAATCGTAACTTCACCCAGAGAATTCACTACCACGCTCGGCAGGATAACGCCGTCGGCGTAGACCGCAACCGTCTTGCCTATCAGGTGATTTAGACCGCCAAACACACTGGTCGCGCTTCCGCTATACGAAAGGCCGGAATCGACAAACCAGCAATCGTTCGGGTCTGTGCCCCAGTCAATGGGCTTGAATTGTTCGATATATCGTGTTGTTGCGCCTCCGATTGTCCTTGCCACGGAAAACCACACCTCATCCTCGCTAGCGCCATGAATGACCGCCGCAGACTCGAAGAGACCATCCGTTTTCTGCCGAGACCACGCAACAACTTCCTGCTCGCGGAAGTACGTAAGTGTCGCAATATCTCCGTTATTCAAAATGCACCAATACGTCGGGCTTGGCCGTTGCTGGAAAACTGCCGACCTTACGCCCGATTCCGTTATATTTTCGGACAGTACGGTAAGGTCGGGAGCGGTGTACTTATCCATTGAAAGATTGTAGGCGAATTCTCGCACTTTGCGATTGCCGCGCTCGATATACAGCATTGCATCGCCCGCCAGTTGCGCCGGAATATTCGAAGAGCCTGCCTTAGACTGCTCTCGATAGCTGGGGCTTGTCGGCGTTATGGCCGCGCCCTGTTCGCCGTAGCGACCTACCGAGCCGGTTGTTCCTATGAACAGATAGTCCTGCGACAAGAGCCATTGGATGGGGTTTTGACCGGCAAGGGACATATTGAAAGCGTCTGTCGCAAGCGTGCCCTCGGTAAAGTCTAAGAAATTATTGGAATTTTGAGCGCCGAACCACAACATTTGCGGAAACGAGGTCGAACCTCCGAAAACCAAACGCTGCTGATGAAAACTCACCGTCCTCGGCCAGCCGCGATAATTCGACCAGTAGCCCTCTCGCCAGTTAGATGTCGCCGTCGTATTAAGAAGCGGCGCTAACACTTTTGCGTATGCGCGAGAACCGTCGGCAATACTGGTAATCCTGACAACGCCGTGATTGAATAAATCCTGTACTGTAAAGACATAACGAACACTTCCGCCCGTAATGCCTTCACTATGAACACGATAAATTGCTCCCGACTTTTCAATCTCTGATGGGTTTGAAATACTCGAACTATTTACCGGAGCCAAGGCATTTGTCCATGTATTGCCGTTGTTGGTACTTCTTTGTAGTATCACCGTACCGTCAAAGGTTGACGTTGCTGTCGTAGTGAAACTATATCCGCCAGTAAAGTATATAGACGACACAGAATTTGCATCGGAAGTCATCTTCCCTTTCAATACTGCTGTTTCTGCCCGTCTCTGATTTATTTGCCATATCGAGTCGACATAAAGCTGGTTAATTGTACCGTTTGAATACGGACTTGTTACTAAAGAATAACTGGCAGTCGCGCCTCTTCTTCGCGTAATTGTTGACGTAAAGGATACTCTGTAATAAGCGATATTATGTGTTTCAATAGAGGTGGTATAATTCCATACTGATCCGGTATATGTTGTTACGGTTGACCATGTAACATTATCGTAACTTGTTTGGAGTAAATAATTCAAGTCCACGCCCCAATTTGAAATCGTAACCTTTAAAGTTTGATTTTTTAAAACGGTAACAGTTTTTGAAATACCACTCAAACCGCTAAAATATCCGTTCGCCGTCAAACTGGGGACATAGTTGGCATCTGGAGCAAAGAATGTGCCCGATGATGCGATAATTGTGATATTTGCATCAACCACATTAACATCACCTGTCGGCGTTAAGGTAATAGTATTGTTCGGTATCGCGTCCTGAAACGGTCCTGTGGTAATATCGGCGTCTTTGATAGTCCAATTTGTATGCGATGTCCGCGTAAGTTTTTGAGGCGGATGCTCACCATCGACCAAATAGGCCGTATTGTCATTGTGAACCACTTGTATATTTGACAAATCCGACTGTTTAAATGGCGTTGTGATTTGATATGGCGTACTCGTGCATGGGTCAATAATCTGTGCGCCACTACGATAGAATCGCATGTATTCTTTGCCAAGTTCGAGAATATAGGCATCTTCGGTCGAATATTCAAACGGCAGTAAAATAATACCGTTTGCATCGCCCGCCATAGCGATGTACTGTGTGCCCGGCCGTCGCGTAACGGGACCTTGCGTGAGAGCAATCATATTCTCAAGTAGTCGGCATGAACTTTGATATTTTTGGAAATCTGACCGTGATTCCATCAATGGTGATACCGCACCATTATTAAAACTGGTTATCGACGGCGTGAAGCCAAAACAGCAGGCCGCAAGAAGTATCAATAGAATCTTGTTAGACATTAGCCTCGGCCTCCTAAATAGTCAGGTACTTGTTTTACGCCTATATTGAATTGTGAAGCATTGAACCGCATTGCATCTTTGATAGATACGTTCTTATATTCTCCATACAATGACGCCGATGTTCGCATATCTTTGCCAATTACGGGGCATAACTCCGCTGCCAAAAGTGTAACGAAACATTCAAGCAGGGCAGGACTGAATAAAACAGGGTTGGGTTGATCTATCGCATATTGGATATATGCCGAATCGCCCGCCGCATTAGAGAGAGTATTAGTAACAAACAGAAGTCCGTCACCATCGGCGTTCAAAAGCACGTCAAAGGGGTATTCTTTCCAGTACGTCTGGCCGCAATACTGCGATTGTCGGCAATAATTCACATCGGCGTATTTTTGAATTTGTGCCACTATCTGCAAATAATCTTCGGGCAAGAAAAACGCATACTGCCAGTTTCCAATTTCGGGCAAGATAGTAGAATCTACCTGCGGCCCCAAATCGGCATACTGCAATGTTTCCCTGAATGGACATCTTTCAACGGCAAGGTCGGAAATAACTTTCTGCCTAATTATTGAATAGGTAGAGTTTACCCAGATAGTTACCTTATCAGTACCATCGAGATTAGTAAGAAATGCTTCTCCATTTATCTGATCGCCCGCTCCCCCAATTATTCCCAGAGCTTTATTGACTACGGCAATATCTGTTAGCGCCATAACGTCCTTCTTTCTTTTTTAATCGTCGCCGTCAATGTATGACTGGTAATCGCAGAATCAAACGCGAACCGATACGGGGCGGGTATGGTATTCAATGTGAATGTAAGCGTATTCCCGCCGATTTGAACGGCCTTTCCGTCAATAATCCATTTGTCAACCTTGCATCCGGTGTCCGGTAAGGCCGTAAAGATTTGAGTGGAGTTATAATCAACCATTACCGTTCCGGTCGGACTTATCGAGGCGTATCGCGGTTGCACAACAACGACGGTATATTGTAAGATGACAGGCGGAATTATTTTGAATGTTACTAAAACTATATGATTTGCGGTGATATTCGACAGCGTATAGATGTTGCCCGTTGTTGCCGTTGCCGTACCGTCAAGATACCACGTATCGACCTGATAACCTGCTGACGGAGTCGCCGTGAACGTCTGGTTTGTACCTGTCAGTACAGAGGCCATATTGGGGTCTATCGTTCCGTTGGCGTCGTTGGCGGTTGCCGTGAGCGTGTAAACCGCCGTCGTTGTCGCCGATGCAGAGGCGGATACTGTACAAGTATTTCGATTAACACTCTTGTCTCTGGCGATTACAGTAAATGCGTATGTTGTTCCGGGTGTTAGACCGGTAGCGATATACGTTGAAGAATCCTGATACGAAGTGCTGAAATTGGCATCGGTTGTACAATTAAATAAGTATTCAACTCCACTGGCATCGCTGGCAGTCGTTGCTGTCATTCCGATAGAGGTACTATTGATAACATACGGCGGTATCGACCATGTCATTGTTGTAGGAGTTGGTTGGTTTGTATCTTCTGGAGTATTTTGCGTTACGCAGTTTACTGGAGTCGAGTACGAACCAGTATTTCCTAATGAATCCTTTGCACGTACTCGAACCAGATAAATATGATTTGGGTCAAGACCCGCATTCGTCCATGTTGTACTTGTCTGCCACAAACTATACATTCCATAGGTGTAATTATGAAACTGGTAATAAATTGGCGGGTTAGTATCAGTACATGGATTAACGTGGACGGTTATTGACGTTGTACTATTTGCCGGGTCGCTGTAAATGGTCGGCGGATTAGGCGATGGAGCGGAAGTATCAGTCGATTGCGATGTACCTGTCGAGTCGTATTCATAACAACCTGCGCTGTGATGTGTTGCATCGCGTATTCCGCCATTATTAATAATAAAACCGTTAGCGTCAACATCGCCAAGTGAATCTGTCGGCTGATTACAGGGATCGCCGTAATTATAAGCAATAGAATTTGTGCCCTTTAACTTAAAACCTCTTGACAGCGAATTTATATCAGAGACGTTTGTATTTGTAATAGCGAATGTCGGACTTATAAAACAACTTGAATCAAGAGAATAAGTAGTTTGTGAAGATATTTCATAATTGTCGGGATTAGTCGACATAATGGTCGAATAAATATCCTGCGCGACATTTTTTGTCCATGTCATATTAACGTAACTATTTACGGTTGGCGTGGTATAACCTGCCCCACCCGAAGAAACGTATGCCGACGACAGGATATTATTACGTATTCTGCAACCGGAGCCGGTATAAGTGCCGGTATTATCCGTGGGAATAATTGGTTTGAAGGTGTCCGATGTGAAATGTGTTGCATCGTAATATGAAGTCGATTTGAGTCGTGATATGAGTCCGACAATCGTATTGTTTTGGATAATCACATTTTGACCTGCCGCGAATCTGAATAAATGATTTGATCTATTGCCAAAAACAAGATTGTTTTCAATCGTACTGTCGTTTAACGGATAGGTATTCGCCCAATTTGAACCGCCGAGCGAAAACGCCGTCCCCGTTCCGGTTGACCAGAGACCGTGCACAATATTCTTTCTGATAGTAACATTCGATGTCGCCTGATTCATGTTGCATCGAAAGTTATCGGCGTCGATTGTATTAATGGTATTTGATGGATGTCTGAAATATGTTGATTGTTCAGTTGTTCCTGCGGAATTAGTGGTTCTAAAAGTATATATTCGAGAACCAGCATATGGCGTTTTTACCACCAAAGAAATTGACCGGCAGTCCGTTATTGCCGATAATGGGTAATTCGGGTCGGTCGAGCCACACGCAGGGTTTGCTGTGATTTCAGCCGCCGAAGAAAATTTTACGAGTGCAATATTCGTAGTCGTATTATCTCCCAACCCGGGGAGTGCTGCATCGTAGTAATGACCACCCGTGCCGCCATTAATTTCATCACTAAATCGCAGTACAAGATCGCCAGTAAAAGCGACTCCGGGATTTGATCGTATATTCAATTCCCAGCGACCGATATATGATGCGTCGAATGATGTATAGTTCTTTGACGCCACAATTCCGGTAAATGATGCAGGTATGACTAAATTTGCATCCCCAGCAATGGCGTCGTTTTGTGTTACTCCGGCGCCAACGGTATCCCAAACAAGCGTATTCCACGGCGTTTTGAATGGAAAGACCAAAGAATCCATATCGTAAATATTATTACGGTCATAGACACTATTGAGTACCCCGCCGCCGTATTGAATCATATCATTGGCGACACCATGAATCTTATTGCCGCTCAAAGTAACGTGAGTCGCATAGTCAGACATAATACCTTGCGCATGTTTGTAAATATCGCAGTTTTGGACTGTAATATAATCGGAATATTCCATAAGGACTCCGCCGACATTCCAAAGTGCAGTACTCTTCAAAATGTCATGCCAACTTACGGTATTTCGTACTGTGCAGTTAAGTAGTTTCACATATTGGGCGTGCGAAATATAAGCATATTGCATCGTGATTCCGTCAAAAGTGATATTCTTCACAACATTGGCGGTATGATTGAGATTGACTGCGCCAAATACCGGAATATCACTTGCCGTATCACGAACAAATGTAGTTTCTTTGGTATAACCTGAACTTCCCGCCTTTGAGAATGTTCCATAACTTCCCGTCTTGCATCTGACCGTATCACCACTTGATATAGTGGCCAATGTCTTTGACAGTGTTTTCCACGCAGTACCTGCCGTCTTACCATCTTTGGTATCATCACCATGCACTGAGTCAAGATAGTACGTTCCAGTTGTACCTGTCTCTGCGGTAGTTGTCTCTGAAACTGAGGCCGACCAGTCGGTTATATTTTGGTTTTCTGATTTATCTCTCGCGCGTACCCGATAGATGTAGGTAGTATTCGAGTCAAGGCCGGTATCGTGATAATTGGGGTCATCCCGCCAATCGGTAAGCGTTTTAACATCCGCCTTATCCTGTTCAAACTGATATTCTACACCGTTGGAGTCGGTCGCCGTGGTCGCAACCATATCTATTTCAGCGTTAGATACCGCGTTTGGTTCATTTGCCCATGTCATCACATTAGGCTCTGGACAATTCGTGTCATAGGTAGTTGCGGTCAAGTTTCCATATACCCTGAATGCAGCGTCAGGCGTTGCGAGTTTTACCCATGCCGAGCCAGTATAATAGACTCGCCAGCCACCGGAATATGCGCCGGTGTCAATAAAACGCCACCGGACACAATTTGCATCATCTTTACTGGTATTGCCCTGCAAAAGAATAACATATTTTGTATTTGTCGTCAGGCTTGCGGTGGTCATAGTAATATCGTGAAATGTGGTATTGCTTCCCCCGGTAGTGCTGATTCCAGATGTTGCCAACGTTCCGGTCGATAATGCAGAATTGATCGGGAATCCGTTGACATCACATGCCCATATCGAAGCATTCAATGTCGTATAAGGCGAACCAACCTTGTAAATCTTAACAGAAATCGCATTAACATCATAATTGGCCGATGCGGTAAATACCTGACCACGTTTGGTTGTGCCTGAAATATTAGTATAGTTGTTTGTGGTTGGACTGTACTGTTCTTGCAAATCGGAATACGTGATCGTTGTCAACATCAATACGATTATCGCTGTCAGCTTTTTCATGTTTCTCCTTACATTTTCTGCATGGCTTGTCTTTTTTCAGACACCATAAATCCGCACCGGCACAAAATTGATGCTTACAATCCGCTTCCATATTTACCCGTCATCTTCGGCCATTCCGACAAGTCGTAAACAGTTTCCCATATTATGTTTTACCACCGACTCATTGGCAATTATTATGGCGTTCCGTGTACAAATCCCGAACAATAAGCCTCAAAATGTTCGCTAAATGTGGAATAACGATAAGATTCAGGATAAAAAGACACAGACTCAACGCGAGGCTCGGAAGCCAAAATTACGCCAATTTCATAATCCTTCACGGCATCATAATTCCAAGTATCCGTGTATGTGCCGTTACTGCTGGGATTCCCCCAAACTTTTCCCACATACCCAGAACCAAGCGCAAGCCATACGTGGAGGGGAATTGGGGGTGTCCAAGAATAAGAACTACTATCGGCAAGTGCAATGTTATCTGTTATATTCTGGAAAAACCTTGCCATATGAACACTATTGTAATCGCCAACCATGTACCAGATAGGAGTAATACATGATGTAATCTCGGATCCTGTCCAATACTTCATAATTGAGTTGGAGTCATTCGCGTCCCCATCCAACCTCACTCTTCTTCCGTACCAATTTATTGGAATGGTTTCAAAACTGTTGCACTCGTGTATTTTGGTATCAAACGAATCTAAACAATTTTTAATATTTGTAAGTTCTGGTTCTACTCTTTTGTGATAACCAGTCTCATCAATATAAGCGGTCTGTAAACACTCGGTGTCTAACATGCACATTGAAAATTGAATCGACGTGCCATTAGTTGCGTTGTAGGTTCGTAACCAATTATTTAATCTGGTTTCAAATGTTCTGGTTAACAAATAATATTCTCCCGATGCGCCGACCATATCAGGGTGACTTATCAAATTTTCTGCCGTAGGTATCGAGGTATAACCATAAGCATTCGTATGATTGCCTTTCCATACATGAAGCATCGGTTCATAAAACACACCCAAGTTTGTTTTATTTGCAGCCTTTAAAATATCACAAACATAATTAAAATCTGATTGAGTATGCCACATCCCTACGCTCATAGTACCTGTAATTTGGGCGAATCTTGTCCACACGGGAATATTCGCCGTTGTTAATTCTTCAGTACTGAACGAATAGAAATAATGCGGTTTACTAAGTGATGACGGAGAGGCCCAAGTATACGGCAGGTCAATGTCGCCAGAAAAACTCTCTGAATCTGTTACTAATTTCGACACCCCGTCAATTCTAACTAAATTAATATCACTTACGCTTATATTTGTACAATTATTAAATGCAATTACCGGAGCGTTTGGCGTAGATACAGTTACTATGTAACCTAATCCATTTATCGCAATACCAGTCTTATTCTTGAATGTAATCGAAGAAGGGATAGTTTGCGACTCGTTGACGTAAAATGTTCTACCGTTCGAGATTGCCTCTGCTTCATGATATAAAGTTGTTGATGACAAACGAACTCCAACTTGACTGACGCCAAATGATTGACAATAAAACAACATGATTAAAATAATTGTTCTTTTAATTTTGGAACCCACTTGATAACCAATTTTTTACTTTAGATTCTACCGTGTCGGTAATATGTATTTGATTCCACCAGTCGGTAAACGTAATTACTTCAAGTTGCCCCGCCGCTTCTTTTGCGGCAAGGTCGGCCAACAGTGCGTCAAAATAGGTGGGTGTAATATCTGTTGCTGCGGGGTCTGTCTTAATCCTGTGCGTATAGAGTATCGCAACGCCCCTGTGGAAAGTAACTTTCTCTATAAATGCCTGCGTTGCTGCGGTGTAGTCCGTCTGTGAGGTTGCCGATAGCGAATAATATGAGCAATTCATCATGTCGCTTGGAATTATCGGAGAATACGTGTCATTCGTAAATGTGTAGGTAATAATCTCATTACCGTACTCGGTTCTGGCGGACCTGCCCCTGCCCATAAGGAAGTATGACTCCACGTAATCCAGCCCGTCAGTGTTTGTAAGCTGCAAAATGTTACCCGGCAAAATTAAAAATTGACTACCTCTCGTTAGTCCGTTATTAGCCTGATATTGCCGACAGGCTACTATCTTACTTATATAAGTTGCGGGGCTAACATCAGTAGTTCCTTGCGTATGGTCGGAAGTATGATTGCACATATCCCACCCATAAGCATGCATTTCCTGCAACTGTTCAAGTGTTGCATGTGTGCTCGTCCCAACCAACGACGAACATACTCCGACACACCCTCTCCATCCATGCGCCCTTAATTTAGAGTAGGCTTCTGTGTAGGCAGAAGTGTATCCGTCATCCATAGCCAAAATCACCTTGGCTTTTGCCGGTGTATATGTAACAACACCACCGATATAGTAATTGCAGTCTGCCGCAGGATTACTGTTTTGGAAAAACAGTTTAACCCACGTGAAAGGGCGATTGATTTCTGTCGTTGCCCAAGCCGCCGGACTGCCGGTTACGATCACAAATTGCTCCCGCGACATCCAGCATATCTTCCACTTGTTCGCTACCATGCCATAATTGGCCTTGTATTGCAAAAAATTATACCCGTATCCGTTACCAAGTCCAGAATCGTAGAACTTTAAAAATAATCCCCCACCGCCCTGACCGTTAATAGTATCCATTTTTAATATAACGCCAACGACAGTACCCGCCGCAATAGGCGTAACAGGTGCGACCGTAGCGTATGAGTTTACACCGGCGGCGACATGGAACTTAAAACACGGCCCGCCATCGAGCGGGCTATTTACATCGGTAACGAGGGTCATTGTAGCGCCTGTGCCCGACTTTGCCAGCGTACTACCCGCCACCCTCGCGCTAATGTCAGTCATCTGATAGACGAGCGGCGGAATATTATAGAGTGAATCAGCTGCAAACGCGGTACTCGCAAACAAAACCAATAAAAGATCAAATAAAACAATTGTTTTTTTCATTTTAAAACTCCTCAATCCTATGCCATATTCCAGCCTTGACACATTCAAGTCTAAGCCGTGATCGTGCGGCAGTTGTGTTTGTTAGAAGAGTAGAGGCATCATCAAAAGTATTCCCTGACCCAGCATGAACATAAATCGTGTAGGTGGTCTCAACTTTGTCGATAATTATTGGAGCATGGCCTACCACCGCGGCCGGTAATGTATAATTCGCATCTGCTGCCGGGGCGTAAATAACCTGATACGGAGAAAATGGAATCGCATATACTCCAGCATGATTCGTAATTGGAACCCAGATCGAAGTTGTTAAGGCACAAGGGTCGGGTATGCAAATCAAAGAGTCAACATACGCCTTGTTTGTCAACTGCCCGGCTGCGGTTATAGCTGCTGCGTTTGCATCGGCAACAATTGGTATTGTCGTATATCTTTTTGTCCCGGCAATAGTCTGATTGCCAGTAAGCTTAACGGCATTTGCGTCACTTCCAATTCCCTCTGCCGCAAGTTGAGCCGAAGTGATAGTAATATCACCCCGTCGAGGAACCTGTATAGTAATATCAGCTATGCACCATCCGGTCATTAAAAGAACACACGTGAAAAATATTATCTTTTTCATTTCAATCTCCTTTAGTACCCATTCATGACACAGGTTATCGAAGTGACCGGCTGTGCTGTCATATTGTAAATCCTGACATAGATGCCATAAGCGCTTCTCCGGTCGAAACTCGTTTCGGCCTTGCAATTATTGCCGAGATTATCAAACCAACTTATTGACCATCCGGGACGGATTGTTCCAGCGGCCAGTGTATCCGCCCAACAATAATTCGGATCAACTGCTCCAGAAGCAAACGCTACACCTGTTGTCGGATTGTGTGATATCTGTTGAGCGCCGATTACTCCGGTATTACCAACCGATACAGTAATTGCGCCACTAAAAAGATCGCAAAGATGCACGTCGTAAGAAAACGTTGCATTGTTTGGGTCTCCAGCTCCAGTGCCATCGCCGTAACCATAAAAAGAAAGTTTTACATTATTCCATTGGGGCGGTATCGTCACAAAAAGCGCCATGCAGTGCGACCAGCTTGACGTTGTCATACTCAAGGCGTTTGCATCGGCGGTAACAGTAGCAACTAAAACTGCCCTCTGTTGAACAGTTGCCATCGCATTAAAACCGCCGGAGTCAAGAGGCTTGCCATCGAGCACACCAAACGACAGGTTTGCCATAGTTAATATGAGACCAAGTACAAATATCTTTTTCACGTTAATATCTCCTTAAATAAAAGTAGTAGGCGGCGATTTACACCGCCCATTACTCAAAATCCTGTTTGATGGACAACGTAGGTAACTTTAATCCTTAACGGTGTAGTTGCCCCTGTAGTTGGGTCTGCTGTAGAGCAAACAAGATAAACGGGTTTATTTTCGGTCAAAGTGGCCGCACCGCTAACGGCTATTGGCAATAGTTTAGCAATCTGATCAGCTGTAGCATCGAGGAACCCGACAGCATTAATTGTTCCAGTGCAAATTGTACCGCCAGCATGAATTGTAGTGCCATATTGCAAGGATATTGCCCCTGCACCGCCGACATAAGCATCGGTATAATCGTAAAACAAGGTACAACTTAAAACACTAACCATTGCATGTGATCCGGGTGAGGCGATTATCTGTTTTCCAGCAGAATATAAAGTTTTTATTTCTTCCGGAGTTAAAGTTACATATGCTATTTGCTCACAAGAACTTGAAGTGTCACCAAAATAGAGACCGTGAGCGGCATTTATAACAACCTCATTACTTCCGCCGCCGATTGTTACAGCGCCGGTTGTATTACCAGTTCCGATATTGGTTGCAACTGTACCATTAGTGGTATTGATAGTAACGCCGCCCGAACCACCCTTAATCGTTGTAGTTCCTGTAGATGCACCATCACCAATACCGATAGTCTTTGCACCTGTTCCGCCTGTACCAATCGAGATAGTCTGTATGCCGGTACCACCAATAGAAACCGTTCCGGTCGATGTTCCGCCATTTATGACGGTGGGTTGATTGAGAGACGGATTGATAGTAACGCCACCCGACCCCGATTGTATTGTAGTAATCGAGTTAGTTCCGCTACTACCAATCGAACATGAATTACCGGAAATGACACACGTATCTTTGGCCGAACCTATCGTAATAGTGTCGGCCGCCGTGTCATCAGTGCCAATATTAATCACATCACCATCGACATTTGTGCCAATAGCAATTACTGAACCGCCCGAACCACCATTAATGGTAACATCATCTATTGAAGTGAGTGTAATATCACCCGTACCGGCAAGTAAAGTTAGTGCAGAACTGGTTGTGGCACTACCAATAGTTATAGTTTTTGCGGCCGCACCCGTTCCAATACTAATGGCTCCCGTTGTAGTACCAGTTCCAATTCCAGTGGTACTCGTACTGGAATTATTATTTAAAAGTAAAGTACCACTTGTTGTCGTCCATGTACCTACACCTGCCGCGAAATTTGTTTCCGCTTCGTTGATAAATAAGTACAATGGATCATGTGATGTACCATTTCCAATATCGCTAACATGATTTTTGTAATACGTGGGGCCATATGTCATTGTTGCAAACGTACTCGTTACCAAAACGAGTAAAATCATAATTCTGAATATTGTTTTCATCTGAAAAATCTCCTTGTTTAAAGTTTTTTAAAATGTGGCAGCCGGAAAGGGTACAAAAATACATCCGGCCGCCACGCACAAAACATTCCGCTTACAACGTTTCCGGTACGCCGACAGGACTGTCAACGATCTGCGACTTGTCCTCGGTTCGAGGTTCACTGTTCGACAATGCCGCATTAATGGACAGGCTCGCCGTTCCGTTACCATCAGCAAGGGTTATCCATGCACCCACATAGATAACGGTCGCCGACATAAGTTGAGCAAGCATCTTGCCGATATTTACGGCCAGAATGGGTTTTCCTGCCGTTGCAATGCGGGCATCGGCAGCGCCAGTAATAAGAACGGACAAAACCTCTTTCGGATCACTGGCGAGTGAAGCCGCCGTATCAACAAGAAGTTGAATCTTGTACGTCGATGAGGTTCCACCGCCTGCCGCAACTGCCGTTTCAACGGCAAGCCATAAATCGGTTGGCGCGACACCGGCAACTGCCGGAATCAAAATTACATTTGAACTTACCGCTCCACTGCCGTTAGCTGTAAAAGCCTGCGCCTTTGATAAAATACCTTTTTCTGCAAGTAGCATAATTAACTCCTTAAATTTTTAATTCATTCACCTTTGATGAACATTTTTGAGCGCTATTAGGCTGCGCTTAATGCCGTTTCGCCTGCTCCGATAGCATGATTAAGTGCATCCATACGACAGACAATGATGTCTGTTCCGATCATCGGAAGTTTTGTCCGATAGATATTTGCATCAGAGGCATACACCATCAGTTTGTCATTTGATGCCACAACCAACTTGGCATAGAGACGCTCATCGCAGAATAACAGCCACGGAGAAGCCACTTCTGTAACTATGCCGTTGGCCGTCATTTCCATTGTGCCTTGTGTCGGCGCATTGATAATGCTGGCCTCGATTATCGTGTTGATAAGATCGTGGCCGGGATAGTCAGAAACACCGGCAGGAACATTGGCTATTCTCTTGCAGGCGCGCATATCACGGATACACAGACCCTTTTGAATCATGAACTCAATCATGACATCCCAGCGATGTTCTCCGGCGGCAATTGTACTGTCATCATCATTAGTGACTTTGACCTTCCCCATATCTTCCTGTTCAACGCCGACGGTAGGATGGTTAGGATTGTAGAGTGCATGGAAAGTGCTGATACCGGGCTTGACCAGCCAACAACTTCTTAAATCCGTTCCGCTGCCTCCTGCCGAAAAACAGAATTTGTTATCATACGTCGTGTACGGCGCACGATTTCTCAATCCGACAATACCGCTTTGTACCGCTGCCGTCGGTGCCGCAGCATTGCCTGCGATCATGATATTTGTAACACCTTGATTCAAGGCCATCACATGATCGGATTTTTCAGCAGAAAGAAGTCTCTGGCCGACTTCCTGTTTTTCATTCTGAAACGTGTCAGCCGGTGCTTGATAGGATGAACGTATCGTGCAAAGCGTCTCAACGAACGGATCACGACCCGATTTTGATGCCTTCCACGAACCGCCGATATTGACTAAATAGCCGGTCGGCAGACTCGTAGTTCTCAATCCGTGATGCGTAAGGCCGTTATTTGCAGGAAATGCCGGGATGAGTCGCGTGAAGTCGTCACGTTCAGCCAGTGCGTTTACAACCGAATCAACGGGCGTGCCATTGGGGGCTTTCATTTTTAAAACGTCGAAAATGTTGCCGAAAGTGGCAATACTGTTAGTTGCCATAATAAATATCTCCTAAAACAATTTGTTAAAATCCATTTACGAACACTGTTTTTCGGAGAGTTTCTGCGTCGGCAGGTCTCCTGACACTTGCGGTGTGTTTAGTACCGTAGGGACTTTCCCTAAAAGCATCAGGCTCGCTTTTGCGAGGTGTCTGAAATACGCTATTAACTTTATAGGCCGTATCTCTTGCGAGGGGCAATTGCGGAGGTGGGCTTCGATCCCACGACCTCTTGCGTATGGGGCAAGCGAGCTACCGGACTGCTCTACTCCGCGATATTAACTTTTTACCGTTCTGGCACTTTCCAACCCATTGCTTGGAAAGTCTTTGGGTTTTCTTTCTGTAATTTCAAAGCCGCCTGTCGTTCTGGGCTGTCGGGAGTTGTGCCACTGCCACCCGTCCCGCTATTGGTCGAATCTTCTTTGTATCCTTGCGCTAATTTCATAAGGACATTTGTAAGGAGTGGGCTTCGCGTCATACCACTTTCAGCCAATTCCTTACCAACCGCCTCAAACTGATCTGGTGCAACATTTTTTGCGAACATGCGCTTTACAAGTTCTGTGGCTTCAGCTACGCCTTTTTCGCCGCCCCACTCCTTTAGTAAGGCTTCATTGGTAACTTTCATCTGTGCGAGCTGTGCCTGCTCCTGTGCCTGTCGCATCTCGGCAACCATTTGATTATTAAGGCCGACAAATTCCTGCACGATTGATTTCGGTATCTTCTTTTCGGCTGCAAACTTTGATACTCTTCCGACAAGGGCTTCATCAGCCTTTGAACCCTCGGCCATGCCAATAGTCCAGTTGATATCTTTGTACGCTTCGGCCGTATCACCTGCGCCAAGTTCTTTGAGTAGTGATGCCTGATATGTGGCCACATCTTCCGGCTTTGCGTCTTTTGCGGGCTTCTGGATAACATTTTCCAGTTTTTTGCCGACCATCTTTGAAGCATTGAACCCGCCGACCAGTGCGTCCTCAACACTGGTGTACTTACTCAAAAACTGCTTACCCTCATCTGTCTTGAAAACTTCATGCTGGACTTCGTTGCCGAAATGTCCATCTGGTAGAACTACTGTGTTTCCTTCACTCATAACTACTTTTCATCCTTTTTTTGTTTATTACCTATCTGAATTATCGTTGTTGCAATACGGTTTAAAAAAATCTTCCTATTTTTATCGGCACTTTTCATCATATTTAAAAGCGTATCCGATACCTGTTTTAGAAAACCAATATTGTCGGCCTCGACAAGCAAACCAATTTCATCCATCGCGTCGTTATGTCGCACTTTGTCGGCCTCGGTCTCAATCTTACGAAAGACTTTTGAAACAACCTTGACAGCCAGAAAATCCCCGCCTGCGTTTTGATACGCATTAACAAGAGACTTTCGCTCCATAGCGCGGGATGTTTCTTTTGCGACCATTTATTTCCTTACCCTATCAAATCGCATATCAATTGATCGGAAATAATTCAGACTTCGTATGACAACCTGTTTGATTGCCCGCTCCGCCATTTCGTCGCTGTTACCGTCGGCGACAAGAACGACCTTTTTACCCATATAGGTTAGGCCGGTTTCAATAATATTATCCGTCTCGACGACTGTCGGCTTTATTGTTGTTTTCTTAGCCACTTTTTTACCTTTCAAATAATAAGTTTTCGTTTTGGCACTAAAATTTCCTGTTCTTCGATAATCAACGCCTCAAAGTCAAAGGCGTCGGTTTCTTCGTTGTGCTTGACTCGCAACTGTGCACCCTTTGGCATATTGCTTAATTTCTCACAGGTTATGGACATTTTGCCGTCATGTTCACTAAGTAGTTTCCAAAAGGCGTTAGTAAGACCCTGCATGGTTATCATGCGAACCTTTTTCGTTTCTTCGTTTGCCGCTACCATTTTTTTATTTTCCCTTTTAAATGTTCGTAAAGCGTTACTCATGCCGTAAGTTCCAATCTTCCATAGCCATACTCAATATCACACTTCACAACTCGGCCACTTCGATACCATAAGTGGTACATTATGCCTTGCCCGTCACTGGTCTTATAAAATACATAGACTACTCCATTTTTTATGCCGCACCTGCCTTTTTTCTCGACACCTGTTTGATTTCACACTGACGCTCCATGAAAAAATGAAACTTAACTTCTTTCGCAAGCCGCTTAATGTAATTTTCCTGCACGGCGTTGCATATTCTCTTTCTCTTTTCATTTGTCGTCATTATGTCGCACTCCCTGCCCGCAACACTTCTTGTACTTTCTTCCGCTACCACAGGGACATTTATTGTTTCGAGGTATGATCACGTTTTTCCTTTCGTGAAACACTGGCGCGGTCATACCACCCAGCGACATAACCTACTACTACTCCAGCGACATAACCTACTACTCCGCAGGCATAAAACCATACGACTATCATTGTCTGCCCCCCTGCATCGTTTTACCCATTCCCGCAAGTACACTGTTCGGGTCAACAGGCCCTTGTATATTTTTGGAAGCCTTCGCCATCTCGATAGCCATCTGTGCCTGCCGGTCCTGCTGTGCGGCCTGTGCGTCTGCGGAAATAAGTTCGTCGTATTCTTTTTCTTCGGTTCGTGCGGTCATTGGGAAATTAACAGCGGTCAGTGCCGCATCAATTGACGCGTAAGGTTTAATCGCATGAGCCACAGACGGACCTAAGACCTGAATGTGCTTTGCGACAATCTCCAGCCCTGCCTCAACTGGAGCAAGTTGCTGTTGCATTTTCTGTGCCCGATTTAGAACACCGATAAACTGTGGCACAATAGCAATCTTTATTATCGGTCCTTTGGCGTTAGACATCACCACATCTATGATATTCGCCATAACATTGGGAGCGAATGGTCCGCGTCCCGCCTCTGATTCGATACTGATAAATCGCTCATCAACGTCCGAGAGATATTTTGATTGTGTCTCAATCTCAGGGCTCAGTAACGTTGTCTTTTCGCCCATAATCTGAGCTATCTGTAAGGCGGTGAGCGGTTGTTTATTCATGCGGGCGATTTCACTAAACATTATATACTGGTCAATGTGTAGATGTCGCTTGACCGCTTCGCCAAGCATCTGTGAAATATCTTTATTCCATTGCAAGTCGCCGATCAAATCTAAAGGCTTTGGCGGCTGATCATATTCAGACTCATCGACATAGGTAATACCTCCGGGTGTAAGTTTTAACCGGTTTGCCATATCTGATAAAGCAGTAATAGGGCGCCGGTTCTGCAATTGTCCGTTTTCAAGCAGTTGGCGGTGTGCCTCCTGTTGTGAAAGGACATCGTACATCGCATAATAGCAAGGCGTTCTTGAAACAGGGTCAAACTTCTGCCGGTCATAATCCCAGACTTGACCCGGTCGTGAATAGTAAATGCCTGTTTGTAAGGGCTTATTCTTCGTATCACCGGAAGCAGTGACCTTTGTGGCGTTGTACTCGAAGTAGACTGAAAGCCATTTATAATTACCGTATGGTTTTTTGAAGTCCTTATTATCCCAGATCGGATCGTCAACTTTAAATACACCCCTGATAATCGAAAATTCTTTTTGTGTATCGCCATTATTTATTGCATAAGCGACGGCATTAGATAATTTTTCATCAACCTGTTTTTTGCGTTCTTCTGGTGTTCTACCCTTGCAAAATGTGTCATAAATCTTCTTTGCCGTCCATGTCGGGTCAAGAATGACAAAACCTTCAGCCTCACCAAAACCATCATAAAATACCCGCACATTTTTATAATGCTGCGGCAAACAGACAATCCTACCCTCGACCGGATCAGGCTCTTCAATAAATACTACCGGGCTTCCGGTACTTAACGCGTCCTTTGTGGTTCTATTATGGATGCGGTAAAAATTGGACTTTCGATAGACAGGGGTCATGTGTTCTTTAATATCTTGTGTCCATCCATCAATCTTGTCAATGCCTTGGAATCCATCTACGGCGTAATCTCGCCAGTCGATAGACTCCGATACGGTATTACCTCTTAACCCTGTTGTCGCTACATGCAATGCCCACGGAGCTGTACCCTCAACGATATCACGACCTAATAGTGACCCGCGATTATTACCATTACCGTCGGCATCACAATCTAAATCCGGCCGGAAATAGGTAGCAATCGTGTCGCGGCTGCGTTGAAACACCTGCATCTTTTGTTCAAGTGCCGTCCACTTGTCAACTATTCGGTCGTAAATTGTGGTTTTTTCGTACATTACATCCCTAACAATCCGCTTTTACCTAATTTCGGAGCATCTTTCATCCAATTTTGCGTCAATACCGACATCGCAAGTTGTTTGTTGCGTTTATCTGTTTCAGACATTTGGTCTGCTGGCGTAGCCGAGACGACCGCCTTTTTAGTCGTAACTTTTGGAATGTCGGAGCCACCACCAAAAACACTACTCATCCTGTCCTCCTCATGCCGCGCGTCAGCACGTTATAACCATCGTCGTAAGGATTATGATTTGCAGTATTAACAAATTGAATTGTTGATTTTACTCGTTTGGCCGCACAAACTCCCATCACATAACAATCAGCATCATCGGGACTTCGACCTATTCGTTGTTTGATCTCGTCTTTCGGCTCAATGAGAATCTTGCCGTTTCTAAAATCGTATCGAACAGCGCATAGTTGACTTCTTAAATCAGGATACATACCCTTGCAGCCAACCTCACCCTTTGCGAAATGTTCCGCAAGCGTCCACCACGCTTCAGCCCTGCGATTATAGAATTTTTCGGGATTATACGCCTTTTCAGCAGAATTAAACGGCAATATACGCCTGCCGAATTTATGCAGTTCATCGACGACGCCGCCCCCGACACCAATTTCATCCACCGTGATCGGACAATCACCATGCCTGCGGGATAACTCAGCTAAAGCGCTGGATACGTCAGTTGTTCTACTGTAGGCCATCTCCTTGCGTTCCACAATGTCCATGCCGTCCATTGCCATTATCACGGTCTTGTCGTCTCCAAATCGGGCAACGTCACATGCAATAACCTTGCCCTTAATCATGCTGGGAGCTTTTATGGCCGACTCAATCCATGCGTCAAGAATAACCTGCGATGCACCCTCGATGCTTGCCCAATTGCCATGCAGATACGCTTCAAGCAATTCCTTGCGGTATCCGAAAGCATCTACAAGCGTCTGTTCATAGCCGGCGGGTAAATGCGGATTGTCTGATGGTAAGGCCGGAACAAAGACATTATGTTCTTTCTGGTTAGTTATAAACTCATCCTTAAGCCAACAGGAAGCGGGGTTGGCGGTATACAGTTCTTTGTACGGCAGCTCTTTACCGTTCAACTTTAACCGCAATGACCCCTGCAATACCGAAATATCATCCTTTGTGGTCTCCTCTGCCTGATCTATCGCAAAGAAGCCATACTCTGCCGAATTGAATTTATTGATACTCTCTTGACGGTCAAGGCCGCCGTAGTCAATAGCAACCCTATCCATTATCAGAATATGTTTTGGGTCGCGTTCAGTCCCACCATGCAATGAATAATATTCTTCCGGTATAGTTTTACGCCACGTCTGTAAAGTGGTTGCGGTAAAATCAGTAGCCTGTTTTCGGCCCATCCAACCGATATGTATAGGGTTATTTGATATCTCAAGTTTAAACTCATTGGCAATCTGCCAACAATAGGTAAACGCCCATACGCACAAGAAGAACGACTTGCCGCCACCTTTTGCCCCACCATACAACACACGACGAATGGCGGGGTTTTCAAGAGCCTGCCACGCCTGCTTCTGTCGTTCTGTTCGTATTATTTCCAATTGTGCCATTATTTTATAATCGGTGGTAAAAGTCGTATACTTCCGTCTATTCTCTCAGTTGCCTTACCCTCCGCCAAATTCGCCTTGTCCGCATAGAGTTTCGATATTTTGGTAAGTTTTTCTATATCTTCAATTTCAAGCGTATCCGCATCAAGTGCATCAGACACTTGCTCGACAAGGTTATCGCATCGGCTCTCAATATGCCGATACCTCGCTCCAATACGGCTATATTTCGCTTTATTATGCTCTTTTTTTGAAACATCAAAATCATCGCACCATTGCCGGTACGCATCCCGCACCTGTGATTCCGACACTTGATTATCAGTATCACGAGTTGAATTAAGTTCTTTCGATATAGCAAGAAAACTGATGCCGTCGGTAACGTACCGCGTTTGCGCCGTAATCATCGCCGCTAAATCGTCTTGTAATTTATTCATTTTCAGCCACCGCTGTTTCACTACGTGTATTTTCGACCATGAATTAAATAAATGCAAAGAAGTGATTCCGCCAAAGCGGAATAAAGATGAAAATATTTATAACGTTTGACAGAGTTTCCAGTGATATCCGCAATCTCTACATCGGTAATAATTGCACGGAACAGACTTTGGAGCGCCGTTATTCTTCACATTGCCCTTGCCACATTTCGGGCATTTCAATTTATTTTTTCGCATCCGTACTACTTTCAAATTATTGTTATAATCCTTGAATAACCTTGATTTCTTCAAGTTTCATTCTTTCTCCTCCAGCTGCCGGTCAATTTCTGTAATAACTGCTTGGTCAAGACTTGTTGCCATACCGTATATTTTCCACGCCTTCAAAACAGAATTGGCTTTATTTGCCTGTTCCTTTGTCAGAATCACGCTGGATTCAAGAATTGATACAAACCTCTGTAATTCCTGTTTGTCCTCATCGCAGAGAAAAGATTTAACTCGAATATTAGTAAGGCCGTTTATTAATTCTTTATTAGTCATTTTTCCTCCATCGCCGCAATGGCGCAGATAAGTTTTTCGGCGGGGGTGGCTTCAAATAGAAAATAATCCATAGTTCTTAAAACATCTGGCATAAAAGTTATCATCGCAAATTGCAACTCTTTTTTATTTTCCTTCGCCGCCTTTTCCCACATGCGGGCGGAGACAATAATTTCTTCGTCCGCACGTTTATTCCACGATTTAATCAGGAGGTCTAAATTTTCCACGCCAGTCGTTCCTGACATCGGATTCACGCTGCATCTGGAAGATAAACAACAAACCCTGACGCATTTACGAATTCCCATAAGAAACCTGACAACTTTAGCTTTGCGCCCACAAAAAGGACACCGCTCAATTTTTTTTTGTTTCTTTTTCATTTCTTCATGCCTTGAATTAACAATATTGTTAGTATCAGAGTATTAACTATGGAGCATCCCAGATTTATACAAACATATAGTTTCAGAAATTCATAATATTGGTTATTCATATTTTTTTCCTTTCTTTTCCTTTCCAAAAGCCTGCCCCGCAAGGCTGGAGCGAGGCAGGCGCATTAACGGCTACGAGCCGCTTAAATTACTTGCAACGCTACCGCCGCAGACACTGTAGCAGCATTGATAAACCACAGTCGCGCATCTTCGTTGGCTGCATGGTTTTCATTCACCATGCTAATTTGAGCTTCAATCGCAGCGTCAGCATCGGAATTGAGCTGATCTTCCGATTTGTCAGGCAAAGACGCCTTGTAGGCCGCTACAAGATTTTCGGTGCCAACAATCCACGATGCGAAAACCTTGACGGCCTGTGTAATTTTGTCGGGGGTACCGTACTTATCGACCAGCGGTCCTAATACTTGTATCGCCGTCGGTTGCCACTTCGCGGGAATGTACTCTTTTACAACTGTTTGGAAAAATTCATTTAAAACTGACATAATTTATCCTTTCAAATTTTTTAATCTTTAAATCTCTTTGCTGTATTCACATCATCCACTGCCGCAATAACAACGCCGATTTCGTTGACGGCGTGTCTTGCACCATCGCGGCAGGCTTTGTCATCACCAGCAGCACAACTGACATCTTTAGCGCTAACAATTGCTGCGACGATTTCAAATTTGTCTTTGAAATCTTTGCTCATCGTGACGGATTTGTTTGGATCGTAAAGTCCAATCTCTAAATAATTCAGCTCCGCATCGCCCATGCCGAGGCACACGCGGCACTCGCTGACATCGCCAACCCTGCAAAGCTCATAATGCCGCACAAGCTCTTTATACGTCGCGCGAACATGCTTATCATGCGCGGCATCGAGCTTGACAATCCTTGTACATCCCGCCAGCATCCCGAACAAACAAACTACAATCAAAATTACATAAATCGGTCTCATACAATTTCTCCTTTCAAAGAGTTAAATTCTATCTTCACTTTTCGCATTATTCCTTCTTTCCGCCCGCGAGGGCTTAAATTGCCTTTTTTCTCAAAACACCTGAAATATGGGGTTTTTCTATTTTTTAAAACGCTCTACGATCAACCACAATCAACGACAGCATCAACCTTGGTATCAACTTGCCTACCCCTTGGTGAGTTGATCGCCTGTCTTGCGTAGTTCACAGCCCAATGTCTTGCATTATGTGGGCATGGGCTGATTTCTGGTGATTTAACCAGAAACGACATATTGCAATCCAAACAATATTGTGGATACCAAATTATTTGTTTCTTTACATCCATAATTTTACTATGTAACCTTGTTTCAATAATTCAGCCTCCGCCGCGGCTCTGGAATCAGCGACAATATCGACAGACAGCCATCGACAGGAAATACGACCGTCTTTGCCCACAAGATCACACTTCGCGGTATATGTTCGCTGCACCGGCCACCACGGCTGCCAACTATTAATGCTCGGCTCGATGATCCGCTGTTCGTCCGCTGGCAGGCGATTAAATATTGCAGTCATCAGCACATGAATTTTCTGCCAGTCTTTAGCAGCTAAACAAACATTCCATTTCAATCGCCATGCAGGAAAAAACTGCCACATGTACATGTAAAAATAATTGTGTACCGCCTTAGTCATTTCTTGATCGCCTTTTTCAATTTCAAATACTGTTTGATATATTTATCGTTATCCATGTCTTTAACTTTTCTGATTATGGTATTAGAAAAACTTGTTTCACCGTATTTTGCTATAATTAAGTTAATCATTCTCTGTTTTAGTTTCTCTATAGTTTCTGGACTTAATTTTCTTTTTGGCCTTACCTGCATCAGTTTTGTGTTGTAATTCCATAGTTTTTGCTGGTCTATTTTATATTGTTCCATAAGTGTAGCCATAAAGTTTGTTACCATGTGTTGCCATATAATTATTTCTCATGGAACAACATAACCTATTATAACAAAATTACTTATATCACATTTTCCCATCTGTTGCCGTGTTCCATGAGATTCCCATATCGCTCTATATACAAAGGTGCTTTTAGCCTTATTCCTTATAGACTAACTTATATAAATACATGGCTACATGGCAACAAATAATATAAACTACTATATTTACTAAACTTACATGTTGCCATGCTTGTTTTTTTAATGTCAACTTTAATGGCAACTTTGATTATTCGCATTTTGCTATACCCTTGTAAAACCTTACAACTTCAGTTATTCCTGCTATTTTGTTTCCATGCAGCCTCTTTTTGTAGCCATCGACCATTGGAAATATGCGTTTTATTTCCTTGCCAAAATTTCTACAATTCAAAGGTTTAAATCCACCCTCAATACAATATTTTTTATAATCAGAATACAGAATAGATGCCTGTATTCCCTCATCTATTGGACAATCTTCATCATTTAATTCTCTGTAATTTTCGAATAAAAATGCCCGGCACGGGTCGGCATCTTGGCGATATTCTTCAATAAGTTCTTTGGTTCCGGCCGGTTTTATAAAGCCGTTTTTGTTTAGATCAACCAGTCCAGCAATGAACCAATTTAAGATTCCGGGCAGTGTTTTTTTGAGATTTTCCGTAAGTTTTTTATCCCATAATTCTTCCGGGATTTGCACACCAAATATCACAAGCAAAATACGCCTCCAAATAGCCATAGATTTATCAGCAAATCGGGGCCGGTCGTTTGTGGAGATCATGATTTTGGAGGTGGGCGTAGCCTCAAATGGATCACGGTTTTTCTTTTCAAATTGCATATCGTCGCCGACAGTAAAGGCTTTAAGTAGTGTTTCGGCGTCTTCTTCAATAGATTGCGATGATTCCGACATCATATTAACAAGTTTTCCGTAAGTTGCGGCCAGTGAAAACTTTTCGTGGAATCGACAAAGAGGAACATTACTGACATTTTTTCTACCCATGACAGCAGTGGTTATTTTGAAAAATACACCTTTTCCATTTGCTCCTTCGCCAGTACAGAGTAGGAATTTATGCTCGTCAAGGTCTGGGCGAAGCAGGTAGCCACACCACTGCTGCAAGAGCCGGATATATTCAGCGTTGCCCTGCATGATCTCGCTAAGAAACTTAAGCCATTCTTCGCACGTTGCGGCAGGGTCATAGTCGTAAGGTAGACATGAGAAGGTAAGATATAAGGGTGTCGGATCGAGTAGCTCTATTTTTTCTGGGTTATTGAGATTTAGAACGCCATTTTTGACGGCGATATAATGCCCTGTGCGGTCTGATTTAATCCATGAATTGAGTAGTGTAGTTTCATCGACGTTGCAGTGCGCTGCGACACACTCAAGGATGGCTGATATTTTGTTGCTATTAATAGTAATTAAATTGAGATCAAGCCGCTGCAAGTGGATTTCCATATTAAAACACATCAGAAAATGAGCTACCATTTTTCGGATATAGACTTTACTGATCGGAACATAGTAACCCTCTCGCCACAAAAAGAAATCTTGTTGCCAATGAATGAGTTTGCTGCCGGCGTCGCCTAATCTGCCCGGATCGTGCAGAAATTTTGGCTGTGTGGCAAATTGAAACGCCAGTTTATCCGTGTCTGTTGGACTTGGTATATTTCTATATTTTACTTCGGTGTTTTCGCTCATTTATTTTGGTATTGAATCACTTAACTCACCACGTTTTCAAATAATGATTGAGTCCGCACTTTGTCCATAGCACAATTCAAAATATACAATCCAATTTCCGGCTCTACGCAATTTCGCAGAGCTTTTCTTAAATCAAACCCGCCAAAACCGTCAAGGTTGATTCCTAACCGGTCTTCGTGAAATTTTCTTTCACCTTTACCTTTGCAGGTATGGCCTGCTATTCCACCGTTTTGAGTAAATGATAGGTGGGGTATTGCAAAATTGCACCAATAGGCGTGTCGGCCTATAATTTGGCGAGGGGTAATTAAATAATCATAATATGGCAGAACATTCTCAACGCACCATTTAGTTTTACATAGACTTTGCAGCAGGATTATTTCCGCATACAAATTCATATCGGGATATTTATAAGGGTAGCCGTGTCCGTGAACGCCCAAACCGAAACGTGCGCGACTATGCGTGGTACACGGCGGACTTGACCATATAAAATCAAATTCTTTGTATTTGGCTAATAAGTATTCGTGTGCATCAATTACTATGACTTTGTCGCTGGGATACATTTTCTTGTACGCTTCGGCTATCGCCATACTACTTTCAACCGCAACAATATTATGGTTATTCCCCCATAACTTGCGATTGCCACCGATACCACAATATAAGTTTAGTATTTTCATTTTTTACGGACAATCCATTCAATAACAGCACGATACCAATTAAGTGATAACCTGCCTTCGTTTTCGGCAGTAAATTCAAGCAATGATTTTGTAAAATCGTCATATACCATCTTTGTAATTCTCTCCTATCTGGTTAGCGTGTACGCATTTTCGGAGTCGGTCTCTTTCTTCTACTAATTTCCAAAGCGCTTCATACACATAATTATAATGCTGACGATTGGATTTAGGGTCTGCACCGTCTTTTATATGACTGGATAAGTCCGCCATAATCATATCAACTTCTGGTAATCCTTTGCTCATTTACTTTCCTTTTGGTGCGTCAAGTGATTTATTACCTTTATTCTCCATCCTTGAAACAGGGCGGCTCGGCGGTGCGGCCGGATAACTTGCGACAATTACAGCATCGCAGACAAAAGCAGTTATAATCACCACTATTCACATCGCCTGTAGAGATATGCCATTCGTCGTGTCCTTTAATCCAGCATAAAGGCCGCCACAAGTAGTAGAATCTGAACCATAACTGGTAATACAATCTTCGTAATAGTGTCATATTATCACTCCTGCCTGTGTCGCGTATTTCCAAGAATCATCGGGCGATGCGATTACGTTAAATTTTGGTTTTCGGGCTTCGATTTCTTCCGGTGTCGGGTCGCGGAATCTGTTTCCGTAAGTGTTTTCAGGACGGGGGACATACTGATTATTGATATGTCGTATTTTTCTGTAATTGTTTGTTCTGATAGAATTACACGGTTTGCAATAACTGCATAAATGTCCATTTTTTTTCATCGTGCAGTTCAGCCATGTTAGTTTTACGCCACATGTACAACAGGTTGGGTTTTCTCGTGTTTTCATTTCGCCTCCTGCAATTCGGGGTCGTTGTCGGGGTCGAATGTGCCGGGCAGCTTAGGCGTTGTGGCAAGGATGTCAGTTAAAGAATTTTTTAATTCAGATTTTGAACATACCACCCAGAATGTTGCACCAGCAGCAACAGTATTAATTTTGAATTTTATTTGTTCTGCCGACAAATATCCTCCGCTACCCGATTTGCACTCGATGTAATAAATGCGACCAGACAATGTAAAATAAATATCCGCACGGCCAGACTTGCCATACTGCATAAACCGTCCGTCGCGTGAATATCCCGCGCCCGTATTGATCCGCTCTACTTTGCAGGGATAATATAATTCCAGTGACTTTAGATATTTCATGCAGTCGTCACAAACACCGCCCTTTCCGGTTTCACGTTGGTTAGATTTTTTAACAGGTTTAATACGCATTGGCTTTGGGATTTTTCTGCCAGTGAGTAAAAATTCACCGAGTCTTTCACATTGTTTCGCTCGTGTCATTTTTCGTGTCATTTCGCGGCTCCTGATTCTAAGAGGGGAAACTGCGATTTGTCACTGACGCGTTTTACTGTTATGGCCGCACCCAGAGCGTTAAAGTCATCTACGGCTTCTTGATAATTTATCTTTCCGTTCTGCATATTATCCTCAACACAAGAGATCAATCTAAGTAACGTATCTCCTTTGTTAAGTTCTGCATTAAATCGGCTGTCGTAATAGAGTCGATCATTCAGAGTATAAAAAATCTGCCTAAGTTTAGTAGCGTCAATCATTTCTGGCTCCTGATTCTAAAAGGGAAAAATGGGATTGTGCCTTGGCGACACGGCCTAATTTGCAGTATTTCGGATTAAGTTCACACCCGATATAGTTCCTGCCGTGATTGTATGCGACGACGGCCGTGGTGCCGCTTCCCATGAACGGGTCTAAAACGATTCCATCTTTAGGACAACCTGCCAGTACGCACGGCTCAATCAGCTTCGTCGGGAATGTTGCGAAATGACTTTCTTTATATGGTTGAACCGTTACGGTCCAAACGTCTCTCTTGTTTCTTTTCGGCCATGATTTGGCACCGGCTTCATTGCCATACTCAAGTGTGTTTGGTTTATAATTGGACGGTCGTGCGACAGCAGAAACAATAGCTTTTGCACCCCTAAATCGTCTGCCGACATAACTTTCCTCATCAACCGAATCTTCTTTGATTGCCTCTGCATCGTAAAAATACTTTGCCGACTTACTCAAAAGGAAAATATACTCGTGCGCCTTTGTGCATCGGTCTGTAACGCTTTCTGGCATGGGATTTGGCTTGTTCCAGATAATGTCCTGCCGCAGATACCAGCCGTCTTGCTGCAATGCCATCGCCACCATCCAAGGGATAGGCACTAAGTCTTTACTTTTAAACAGAGGATGTACGGGGTCTGGCGTTAAATCTCTGCCGCATAAGGTTCCTTCGTTAGTTCCTTGTTTTGTGCCAGATAAATCCGTACAACTACCCTTCCAGCCACCGCCATAATAACTCGACCCCAGATTCAGCCACAGCGTGCCATCCTTACGCAGTACCCTTTTTACCTCACGGAAAACTTCCACCATTTTGGCTACGTATTCTTCTGGTGTTTTTTCTAATCCTAATTGACCATTAACGCCATAATCACGCAAGCCCCAATAAGGTGGGCTTGTTACACAGCAATTAATACAAGCGTCGGGCCATGTACGCATGATGTCTATGCAGTCTCCGCAAATTATCTTATTCACCGGCAGGGTCATGGGTTGGCCTCCAGAGATAATGCGGCTGGCCGTTCCGAATAGGCTACACCATCGCCAGCCGTTTTAGAGGGGAGAAAATGATTACTGCCGTCCTTGGCAAAATTATCCATCCTTGTTTCGACTTCCGGTGTCATACGCCACCAATCCTTTAAAACCTTAAAATTGCTTTATTGCCAACTCTTAATTCTGTTTTTAGGGTTAGCGAATATTTTTGAAAAAGCGGCAGCACAAACTTTCTGATATTCCGCATAGGCGGGAGCACGAACTTTCTGATATTCCGCATAGGCGGCATCACAAACTTTCCGATATTCCGCATCGGCGGCAGCACAAACTTTCTGATATTCCGCATCGGCGGCATCACGAACTTTCTGATATTCCGCATCGGCGGGAGCACAAACTTTCTGATATTCCGCATCGGCGGCATCACGAACTTTCTGATATTCCGCATCGGCGGCATCACAAACTTTCTGATATTCCGCATCGGCGGCATCACAAACTTTCCGATATTCCGCATCGGCGGCAGCACAAACTTTCCGATATTCCGCATAGGCGGCATCACGAACTTTCTGATATTCCGCATCGGCGGCATCACGAACTTTCTGATATTCCGCATAGGCGGCATCACAAACTTTCTGATATTCCGCATAGGTGGCATCACAAACTTTCCGATATTCCGCATAGGCGGCAGCACAAACTTTCTGATATTCCGCATCGGCGGCATCACGAACTTTCTGATATTCCGCATAGGCGGCATCACAAACTTTCTGATATTCCGCATAGGTGGCATCACAAACTTTCTGATATTCCGCATAGGT
>Ga0172381_10000792_pt1 | contig 39215 bp, 58 predicted proteins | sample Leawel6488metaG_FD_119754 | JGI IMG/M metagenome (GOLD analysis project Ga0172381, IMG submission 119754) | Leachate microbial communities from a municipal landfill in Southern Ontario, Canada - Leachate well 64-88 metaG | ecosystem: Engineered > Solid waste > Landfill > Unclassified | place... | reverse complement strand
TATCTTTATATCCTATTAACCATTCTTTTCCTAAATGTCTAGGATATAATACTCGTTTAACAATAGCATTTGGATATTGTCCACCTACATCCGCATCTCTTAATATTTGAGATTCAGCAGGAATTAACTTTCTAGGTTTATCATTACTATGGATTCCTCCTCTAGCAATGGTATATATAGTTCCTTTATAATCTAATTTAAAGATTTGTCTCTCTCCATCTGTATCTTGTATTACAGAAGTGTCCTTAACTAAATTATAGAAGTCGTTAAGTTCTTGTGTTTTAAATTGTACATAATTAGGAATACATTGTCCAAATGTAAAGTTATCTATATACTTAGGGAGATTTTTAACTGTACTCCAGGTTAATCCTGAATTCTTACAGTAATTAAGTTTATTTAATTCATCTCCAATTTTGACATCATTGTAATTAATACAATTAATACCAAATTCAGTTTGTATATCTCTACGTAATTGTAACTTATCTTTTCCTTTATATAGAGGATTATCAGTATTTCCTATAGTTATCTGATAAAATGCATAAGTAGCTTCTACATCATTTAGATTATAAAGTAATATCTTATCTATTTCATTATCTTTAACTATATGATCTGGACTAAATGGTAAATCCTCTACATTATAGAAGTCCATAGCTATTTCTAAAACCTTTAGACTAGTTCGTTTTGCAGCATTATTATAATGCCATATTTTATATAAATCTAATTGAGGAATAATAGTTTTCCATTCAGGTATACTAGACCATTCTGATTCTATTATTTCATTAGATTTATCATATATATTACCAACTACTGCTTCCACTGCTTCAATTGTAGTTAAGTCAAAATAATATATTTCAGTTAATAAGTAGTGTATTATAGGATAGTCATAATCTAAGTTATTAAATCCTATTAATCCTGAAACTTGTTCTTGTAAAAATCTGATATATTCTGAAAAGTTATTTCTGGATTTGTGTATTACAAATTGATGTATTTCTTTATTATCGACTGCCATAAATGTAGCAGTATGACAATTAGAAAATACCTCTAAATCGTAGACCCAGATTCTCTTCATTTGTTATCCTTTCTTATTCTATTTTTTGTAACATACTTTCAAAACAATTATCATCATTAGGGTGACCATATCTAAAATTATTTGTAGAACTAGTTTCTATATCATATGTTACTCCTGAAAGATATTTTTGTAAAGTATTATCAAAAGCTTTTTTATAATCTTCAGATAAATTCTTATAACATAATTTTAGAATAGCTTTTATGTGACTTGTTTCTAAATCTTTAATTAACCTAGTTATTGGTTGATCTAATAAAACATCATCTTTATCATATAGAGATGTCCAATATAGATATTCTTCTGGTGGTAATCCTTGGGAAGCTAATATATCTGATTCTTCGTCATTCCAAATCTTTAAACTATCTAGAATAAGTCCTAAATTAATAAAAACTTGTCCTATACGTTGATCTGGATTCTTTTTCCAATAATCTAAAGTTTCTTTAGAAATATTAAATTCTGGGGTACATCCATGTAAAAGTTCACAGTTCCATCTTTCTGCAAGTTTATCCCAATTTACTTTTTGTAAAAAGTTGTCAATTCTTTCTATTGGTCTCATCTTCTAAATATTTAATTTCTGTATAATTACCGGTTGACTTAAAAATAATAGGTTTCCAATCATCATGAGATTTACCACATTCTTTACATAATGTTTTAATCCATCCACCAGATGTATTTCCTATTTCTCTAGTAGAACCACATTCTTCACATATTGTATGAGAAGCATTTTCTAATATATCTATAATACTAGGAGTAGATATACAATATAAACATAATGATCCATATTTCTCTTTAATTTGAGAGAATTTAAAAGAAGGGGGATCTAACCAATGTATATCTAGTTTACATAATATTTTACCTAATCTTTTATAGTAATATCCTGGTATTATAGCCCATGACCATAAATGTTTTAACCAAAAAGGCATCCATTTAGGCCAATACGAATCTAATATAATTGCAGCAGATAAAGTTAATTGATCCCAACCTCTTCCATGAGCAAAACATAGATTTATATGACTATATTTATTTCTATAGTAATTTCTTTCTTTATCTGTCATTGTTATAAATTTAAAAAATTAAAACATTAATTCTACTACGTATTTTCCAATACGATTCTTAACTTACTAAAGGGTTGCTGGATATAACTGTCCACGTCAATGAATAAAGCCCCTAGTCTTTATTATTTAATAATAACTATAGAATTAATGTTTTAAAGAAGTTTATTTTTTACGAGAAGTCACTTTAGTAAGTTTCCTCTTTTCAATCTTTTCTTGTAAAAGTTTTTCTGCTTCTACTTTTGATATAGGAACTATTTTTCCTTTATCATTTTTTGTACCATATTTTCTTCTGACTCTCTTAATATCTTTAGCAGAATAACCTCTTATTATTACATGAATTGTATTTTCTGGATATCCAAAAGATTTAAGATACTCTAGTCGTTTAATCTGTTCTTCTGAAGAAAGATTACGAAAACGTTTAGGTATTGGAGTAGGTCCAGCTTCTACAATCTGTATACTTGGAATAAGTATTTCAGAAGGTAATTTATCTATCTGAGATTTTTCCCAACAATATATGTCTTCTAATTTAAGGATATGATTAAGACCATGTTCTTTTAGAATAATAACTGTAATAGGAGTATCCCTTTTCTTAATTACTTTTTTAGTAACAGTTTCGGTTTGAAACCATACATGATATTCTCCATCTTTAGAGTTTTGCCAAAAAGATTTACCACTTTTAGTTTTTGTTATCCAAAAACCTGGTTTATGACTACGTCTCTTTTTCTTAATTTCAATCGTTTCAGTAACAGTCTCATATTTTTCAATTTTTGAGAATATATCAATTTGAGACCATCTTCTTGGAGCTTTACCTATTGCGATAGTAGTATTTTTTCTACGCCCTGGAGTAATTATTTTACCCCTAAATGTTCCTAGTAAATCCATATGTTTATATAATTATTTTTTGATTTTTTTAATGAATTGTCTTACATATTTGGTAAATTCCCAAATACTCTCATTATCAACTATAGTTTCATCTAATCCTGTCTTTTCGTTCTTAATAGTCTTAAATACTTTCTTAGTTAATGGAGATGATTGTTCCACTCCTTTCTTAACCTCTGGAGTAATTTTGATTATTTTAGGTACTAAGATGCCTCTAGCTGGATTATCTTTCTTTTCTGGTATAAGATTATCACTTTTGATGATCTCTTCACAGTGGTCTTTATAATAGGCAAAATCGACATGTTCGAATATAGTAATCTCTTTACCTGTCTTTTCATTCTTGATAGTTCTAGCTACTTTTGTGACATCATCTACTCTCTTATAGGCTCTATTAATAGCTTTTATTTCGTTAGGAGCAATAATAGTATAGATGTATTCAGCAGTACCAGTATGATCATGGATTGGTTGTTCTATTGTAACTTTATAAGTTTTGAAAACTTCACTTAATTTAGTATTACTAGCACAAACTCTAAATTTACCATTATGACTTTTAATACGAAGAGGTTTTTTTGTATTAGGAACTATTACTTTAGTTTTAACTAATAGATCGGATGTAATAGGTACAAATACTTGTTCTGTAATATTACATTTCTTTTCTTCGTTATAACCAGTAATAAAGGTATTATACTGCCCTTTTATACCATTAACTTCTACTAGATCATCACGATCTTTATTTTCAACGATTTTAGTATCAATACGAATACATTTATTAGTATTATCATGAGTCTTATAAATGTTTCTATTAGGAAACTTAACTCTTTCTTGATATATACTATTATCTTCTTTAGTAGCAGTAAAAGATCTTCCTATTTTAGGAACTAGTACTTTCTTAAATTCTGCCTTAGATATATAGGAGTAACCTTGTTCATTAACTAATTTCTCGGCTTCTTCCCAAGGTAAACGATCCACAGTACTTCTATTTTTAGAAATGATACATACTAAACGTTTAGGAGACTTTCCTGGTTGATTAATAGTAGGTTTAACTATAGGTTTCCATTCTGGTTTGTCGGGATATTTATAAGTTATAGGAGAAATAGATATAATTTCAGGAAATTTTCCTAATTTAATATATTTCCCTTTTCTTTTAGGATGTTGTACTTGTAATGATTCTTCTAACTCCTTTTCTTTTTGATTACGTTTAAGTTTTCTAGAATTAAAAAAATCTTGTTTCTTTTGTTGGTTCTTTGAAAATACTAATTGATATACTTGTGCGTCCCCATTAGCTCCCTCTATAAAGAGTTCATTGCCTTTCATATCCTTAACTGGGACTTTTAACTTTTTTACTTCTCGCATGTGTTGAGATTTGTATAAATCAGAATTAATTAATTTATCTGGAAGATTTTTATTGATTATCCCAGAATTTAGTAATTCATTCCAAACTTGGTTTTTGAGTTTCTCGTCATCTGAATATATAAATACTTCATCTTTAGATGAGAGTAATGAAAAAGGATGTGTAAAATGAGTTTTATCCTTTAAATGATCTGATATGTTAAAGAAAATTAAATCACTATTCATTCTATATAGGGAACCATTTATATTAAGGATTCTACCCAATCTTCTTACCCATTGACTACTATCTTTAGGATATAAATCGTCAACTAGTAATCTAGTATTGATATAATGTTCTGCAATAATTTTATCCGTTTCAGTTGGAATATCTCCATCAAATGGAAAGATAATTTTTCTGATAGGATGAGATTCGTGAACACCACTAGAAATAGATTTAATAGTCTTTCCTTTAATTCCATATAAATTATCAACTAAATTTAATCCTTGTACATAAAAATAGTACAGTTTCATTTTTGATATTTTTTGATTAATTACTTCATAAGAATAGTTATATCCCTTTTGTTTTCCTAATTTATACATCCAATAATTCCATATTAGAGTTATAGGATAATTATAACATTTTCTTAATGATCCATTGCTTTCATAGACTTTCACATATACTAAAGTTGTATCATTAACAACTCTAATATGTCCAGTCTCAAGCATTTGTTTGATACGTTCTATTGTAAGATCTTTAAATCCCTCTGATTTAATCCAATAGATAGTTTTAGATATTCCTTCTGTTTTAACTAAAGATATATATTCGAATTCAAAGGTATCTGAAAATTCTTCAATAGTTGGAAGTCGATACAAATCGAATTTATTCCAATTTACTATTTTTTGCATAGCTTTTTGAATTCTTTTCTACTCATACCTGGAGTACTAATAATCGTACTAGAAGAAGTAAATTTCATATAAACTTTTTCAGGTTTATTAGTGTTATGGATAATATTAACATCTTCTCTATTAATATCATGACTATCCATAAGGTATTTGATCTTTTTACGAAGATTATGTTTTTTTCTACTTTTTGTCATATTACCAATCTATTAATTGTTTATTTTGACCTTCTAAAATTTGATTAACTTTAGAAAAATGTTTACATCCAAAGAATCCAAATCTAGCACTAAATGGACTAGGATGAGGTGCTTTGAGTATAGAATGTTTATTCTTATCTATAAGATATTCATAATTTTGAGCATGTTTACCCCATAATAAGAATATGAGTCCTGATTCAGAGTATTTAGATATTCTATGAATCGTAGTTTCAGTAAGATAATTCCAGTTAAGATTAATTCCTATTCTGTCATCTATGTGAGATTTAGATAAACCTTCTCTTACAGTAAGACATGTATTAAGAAGGAATACTCCTTGATCTACCCATCTCATTAAATTTGAAGAACCTGAAGTAGATCTACCTAGATCATTTTCTATCTCTGTAAATATATTACGAAGAGATGGAGCTATTGGATAACCTTCTTTAATACTAAAAGCTAATCCATGAGCTTCTCCGTTGATATATGGATCTTGTCCTAATATAACTACTTTAATTTTTTCTAATGAAAGAGAATTATATATATTAAGAATATCAGTGTAGTTGGGAAATATCTGTTTTCCTGGAGTAGTACGACTATCATAGTCTTTAGAATATTTATAACCATTCTCTTCTAATAGGGTTTTTAATCCCATAGTTAAATTAGGTTGCCATGCTAATTCTTCTTTAAGAATAGTTATAGTATTCTTGAAAGAAACAGACTCAAAGTAATCTTTTAATAAAGTGTACCAAGGGTCTGTTATCTGAAGTATATCAATTTGTTTCATTTGTTAAAATAATAATTTGATATATAGAATTTAATGTTCTGAAAGTGGTTTCATTTATTACTTCTACAACTGTACTTGTACGAAAATAACCTTTATCGGTATTTATATAAAATACTTCACCTACTTTAGGGATGCTATTAGTATATCCTATTTTTTTGTATCCTTCTTCTATATTATTAGGATGAGGAGTATCAAGTAAGGATTTTAGTTTTATTAGTTTAATCTTTTTCATCTTTAGTTTTATTGATTAAAGATTTTAATGGTGAGAAACATTCTTTACAAATATGTAAATCTCCATTAATATGACCATTTGATAAGCTAACAGGAATACCTGTTATACCACTTTTATTCATAGCTAAGGCACATTTTTCAAAGGAAAATTCTCTACCACAAATAATGCATATAAATTTTAATATTATTATTTTTGATTTATTTTAATTAAAAAACTAATCTACTCTTTTATATATTAAGTAGACTAGTTTAAATAAGTACTTGATCTGACCCCTCAAACCTTTTACTTATACATTTAAAGATTTATCATAATCTTCTAATATTTTTGTTATATTTCTAACTGTACGAATTATTTCAGGGTCTTTATCTATATGTATAAGAGTATAAGCAGAATTATACATATCAGTCACATTAGTTGCTCCTGTATAATTTAATAATCGCATTATAGTAGTATCCTTTACTCCTTTGTTAGTAAGAATATAACATATAATTTTTCTAGCATAAGTGTATGTATCTTCTCTATTTAAAGGAGTGTCAATTAGATCTTCGTATAATATTGTTAAATAACTACATATTTCTAATACCATCATTTTAGAAGAAAGTATCCTCATAGATAAAATTTCACACTCTTTAGTACTAGTATTAATTTTTATAGTAATTTCCATAATATAGTGATTTTTCTAATAATTCTTGATCAAAGTTTTCATCTGTTGATTTGATTTTCCAATCAGATATATTCCAAGAATTATAGAGTTTATGAAAGAAGTTTATTGATTTAAATCCTTGTCTTGCAGATTTAATAAACTTACGAATACGTTTGTTAGCCCATCTTTTATCATTTCTATGAGCTTTACCTTTAAAGATAGCTGTCTTTTTATATGAGTTGCTCATGATATTATTGTTTAGGTATAAATAAAAATAGGGGTTATAGTTGCTTTTCTTATATTGCACTCTATAAACCCCTATTAATAATTGATTTGGTGATTGTTTGTTAATCCAGATTTGTAGTAATTGAATCTAGAACTTCTTGACTTGCTTCTAACTTTACTTTATGACTTAAATTAAATATACTTAACTTGTTATCCAACTCGTTTATTTCTTTGTCGAGTTCTTTTATTATTTTTGTTTCAGCGTTAAGATCTTGTTGAAGTTTCTTTTCCTCAACTCTTCCAGAACGAAATTTAATGTAATATTGATTAGGCGATTTCTCTCCTTTACCAATTTTTAGATTCTGTTCAGCAATTGCAACAGTAAGTTGTATTCTTAAATTATCCTTATCTGCTTTTAATTGTTGAATTTCATTGATTTCATCCTTTTTATCGGATTGTTTACTAAGTAATTTAATACGTGTGTTGTCCTCTTTTATAACCCTTTCAAGCTCATCCTTGAGTCTTGTGGCTTTATAGAGTGTTATAGTTTTCTTCATATATATCGTTGAATAGTGAGCTTCTTTAGGCCCTTATTTGACATCTCTTATATCATTGATATAAACAAATTAACTTCTGCTATAGTTATAACAGAATCTTTGTTTAGATCAAATCGTTTGTTATATTTGTATATTTCATTACGACTTGTATGTGGTGTTTCAATAATAGTAGAATCATGTCTATCAAGCATTAGAGGAACAAATGTAGCCATATATAATGTAGACTCCTTTCTTGCTTTCTTTCCTTTTAATGCTCTTTTATAATATAAATGAACATAATCTAATTGCTCAGATATTGTCATATTATATAAGTCTAAAGTAGTAGTACCTAAGCTAATTGCTGTAGATGGAATAAATTGTATTAATCCTACTGCTCTTCCTTCTTTGATTCTAGTTGTATCATCTTTTGAATCACCATGTTGTCTATTGACAGCTTTAGTGTATCCTCCAGATTCTACAAATATTATTTTATATAACCACGTGGTTTTTATTCCTAAATCATCTGCTATCTTTCTAACTTTTTTTCTGTCAGACTTTGTAAATTTATCTAACATTTTATAATGAGAAAGAATTTTAACATCAATAGAATCTTTATTTATTTCTATCGGTGTCATCACAGATTCTTGGTTTAAGATCTGTTTCTGCATCTGAGGTGTTGATAATTCAGGTGCAAATAGTGTATTAAACCAAAACATTAGGAATACAAATATGTATTTTTTCATATTGTTTGTTTTGGTTTGACTTAGCCTTTTATTTCTAAAAAGCGTTAACGATGTTCTTATACGAAAGCTTTAGATAAGGGTTCTGTATAATCACGGACTATTATTAGTTTCTACATTTGATTATATAGCTAAACAGTTTATTGATTACTGTATTATAGAGATACCTCGGAAAGGTTATAGTCTTATCTCCAGGCTAAGTATTTGAGTACTTAACCCCAATTTGTGATATATTTACATCAGTCCCCACTGATGAGAATGCTATGTGAGAGGAATAAATCGCACTCTACTGTATTTATCCTGTGTATTTAGTTTTTTAAAGAAATTTGTTGTCTCCTCTATACCATTTCTTATAGCAAGAGGTGTATTAGACAATAGTGTAGTAAATATTATGGTACTTATTTTAGTATTTTGTATAATAGGTTTATCCACTATACTATTTACTAGAATAGGTCCTTTCAAACTACTGAATAGTTGATTTAAGTAATCTACTACGTTTCTTTTTCCAGATGATATTATATCATTCAGATATACTACATCGTCATAGATTCCTCTATGGCTTCTACCTCCATTCCTAAATCTACTCATCCTTGGTAGGATTTCTGTAAATATTAGTTCATAAAGATTGATTCTTTTTGAAAAAGAGAACCATCTTCTTTTGAATATAATATTTCCATTCTTCTTGACATGGATATGTTTATATTCTGGAAATAGAGTATGTAGAATACGTAGAAGATTCTTCTTTCGTACTTTATTTAACTCTAATTTTGATTTCATTGATTTTAAGATGTGTTAGAAGAAAGTAGAGATAACTGAGTTAGTCAAGTTTCTCCTAACTTGTTATTACTATGATTTAAGTAAACATTGAAATCAATCTTATTCACTATTTTCCCTGACAATCCATCCGTCTTTGTCGTATTGAGATAAGTTATTTCAGATTGTTTTAATAATGTATTTCTTACATAAGATATTAGATAGCTCATATGTAATATTACATTATTTGTTATTATTGAATGATTATTACTATTAGCATTAATACTATTTAAGAAGTAATGTATATCACTTCCTGTATTAATAAAAGAATAATCTGTACTAATTACATTCGTTGATACTATGTCTACGTTATTGTCTGTACAAATTGCTAATGTTGTAATATCATTCTTTTTTACTGTATCTATCTGATTGTTATTTGATATAAACAATCCTATGAATAGACAGATAATAAGAACGATAAATTTTTTCATGATTTTGTTATTTAATTAAGTTAATGATTTGTTTGATTGAATCGTAATCTTTATTAAAAAAGTATGATAATATAGTATAGACATACTCTTGTATTAGATAAATTGATACTAGGAAAAATAATAATATTAGAAGTAAATTCTCCCAAGGAACTTCCTTCACTTTAGTATTAAATATATATATTCCCCAACCTAATACAAATAGACATACTATTTGAGTCCAGAAGTTTATAGTTGTATCAGCTCTTGCTTTTTTAAATAATTCTTCGGAACTTATATTGACATCTTCACATCTTTGTTCAAGTTGTGAGATAGGTTCTTCTTGCATTATTCCTTCTAATAAAGTAAATTTTGATTCGTTAACCTTTATGTAGGATTCTAATGCTTCAGTTAATTTGAGATAAATGTTCTCATCTCCTTTTTGATACTTAGGAGTTTTAACATCTACTTTAACAAGAATAGTACTATCATTCTTGTTTACTTTCTTTTCTATATTACCATTGGAAACATAAGATGAACAAGTAATTGCTAGAACTATTGTTAATAATAAATATATAATTTTTTTCATTCGTTTTGAGTTTAGATGATAATTAGAGGATATAGTTTATATATCCCCTAATAAAAATGTATCAGAATTATCAAAAAATTGTATGGTATTGTTTAGAATTTGTTATTCTTTACAATATCTTCCATAAATTCTTTTGCGAAGCGAATATCTTCCAGTCCTTCTAAGCGTCTTTCTTCTTCTTCGTCAATAATTTTCTTTTCAATCCGGTTATTCCTGGTAATTATTTCAATAACCTCGTCTTTGTCGAAGAAATATTCTGACTTCCCCTTTATATTAAGGATGGGAACGTCAATTTCATCATTTATACGAATATAACCCCTAGTTTTTGTAATATCAATTTTACCTACTAAAATAGGTTTTAATTGATATACACTTGCCGAGTTAAATCTGGTTCTCTTTTCTCTGTCATTGATAGGAACTTTTGTTGCAACAAAGATCATCATACCATTTTCACCCAATCTGGTCATCGCCTGTCCAAGTTTATTTTGTAATTCTTTGTCGGATAGATCTTCTTTATCAATGATTGTACGACTAGTATTTTCTTCATTGATAATGGATTTTCCGTCAAGTTCTTCTTTTTCGTCGGAATTATCTAGAATTGACCGACCTTTACTTGCTTTTTCACTCATTGTTTTAATTTTATTAATATTAATTTGATAGATATCTGACCTTTTTGAAAGATGGTCAACTTTTTAGGACTTTTTGATTGTCCGTCTGGTAATTCAAATAATTTTGTTAATTTATTTAAATTAGAGATTAGATAATGATCTGTTACCTTAGTTAATTGTTCAAAGAATATAACGTTTATATTATCATATTCTCTTTGAAAATTGTTAAAGTTAATTTTACTCTCCATCCATACATTTGATAATGGTGAAGACGTATTACCCCAATCTCCTTTAGGAACTTCATTTTTAGAATTACCAAGGTGTTTCTTGTATAACTTTATGAAGTATATTTTGTCATTAGGTTTGTTTAGGGGTTTGAAGATTGAGCGTTCATTGGGTATTATTTCGTAGGTAAGTTTGATACCTCCTACACCAGGATCTTTTATGATATTTGATCCAAATATTGTTGGGAAAAGTCCTTCGATGAATTTATATTTAGGCATAGGATTTAATTTATTAAAGTAAAAAGTAAGCAGTGATTATAACAGCAGAGGCCAATTATAGGTCGTCTCAGATACGTCTGTAAAGTTGTAAAAATCTGTAATTCTCTACTGCTTACTATATGATATTATTATAATAGGATTATACACTAAATAATAGAGGTGTCTACTTATATTTCGACATACATTTAATTGTTTATACTCCGTACATTTAAGCCTGAGAGTAAGTTATCTATATGTTATTGTCTCTGGTTCTTAACCTATCGCTAATGATACGATAAAACTCACATATTGAATAGAATGATACCCTATTGCAATTGGTCAGTTATATTTACTAATACCTAGATCTATAATTATTACTTGATCCATTTGTTTAGAATGAATATAAAAAAATAATAATGTTTAATCTATTTATTAAAATGATAACTTCAAGATAGTATTAATTTGAAAATTTTTGGTAAGTTTTTGTGTGGAGTTTCAGACTGTAACATATACAGACTCTATAGTAATAAGCTCATAACCTTTGGACAGTAGGCTGTAATTACACCACTTATAGCATTTCATCTTAGAGTTTTAATTTTGAGTTAAAATCCTAGGAATTTCTTTCAACCAGTCGTAACAGGATTGTTCGTACTGTAGCTAATTTTTTGCCGTTTCACTATTGTGCAGAAGATCGGCAACACTCAAGCATTTAATCCCATTTTCCAGGGTGGCTGTACAACATGAATTATCTCTTTAATATATTGATGATTTGACACCAAGTCGTATGACCACTTACTTACGGTAAGCTCCACATTCTATGTAGATATATACTAAAAATTACTTTTTCTCTACTTACATTTAAGTGTTCGATTCCTGGCGTCACACTCTATCTAGCCTTGTTGTCTTCACTAACCTTCATATAAGAAATTTTCGGGAATTTCACCCTATCGTTAGCCATTTTTGTTCCACAAAAGATGTTATAAACAGATTGTATCAGAATCTGACTAGTTAATTTTTATGAGAGTTATAGTTACTACTTAGATTGGTATAATCTTTATAGTAACTATATATGTAGATGACTAAACAGTAACGAATTACTTTTCCCAATTGGTAGTTTAGATCGACTAACATTTTTCTCCCAATATTTTAACCTGTTGATTTATAACATGAGGACTTGCTAAAGTCTCACTTGTTTAAAGGTAATAACTAGAGATCTCATGAAGTTTCCTTCAGTAGTTATTATTAACCCTCCATCGACGCAGTTGTGTCTTATATGGTACTCATTTTAGGATAAGTGTTCTCCTTTTAATCTTGGTTGATATCTATCTCGTAGAATTCTACCATACGAATCCTTTTGAAATTTCGTAGGTGTAACCACAACCTTGTTTATTTTTTCGTATGGTTGAACTCTTTGATTATAAATATGAATATCTCTACCTAATCTTCTAGAAATATACTCAATCCCATAACCTTTATATCCTGCATATTTTACATCAGGATTAACTAATAGTATGAGACTTCCTTTATCTCTTATTATAAGACAGTTTTCAATTAGAGGGTTTATTCTAAATCCTCTTTCTATATCTTCTATACTAATAGGATATTCTGATGATTCCATTTCAAAATCTTCACGGCGAGAATAATAGTAGATGACCCTTTGATCTTTGTCATTAATTACTTGTTCTATTTTGTCATCTTGTTGAGCGTCTATTATTTCGTCTGCACGCATTATAAACTCTCCTACAGAACCCTCTACAAATTTCTTTGTCATAGAGAATGTAGTAATACCACAATCTTCTACTCGTCCATATGTTATAATATACGGAATAGATAATCTTTTTAATATCTTCTCAATCTTGGGATTTAGAGAAGTATTTAAAATAATTAGACAAGAAAGATTTGAAAATAATTGCTCAATTTTTTTATTCAACAGATATCTTCTTAATATCCATATCCTTAATGTTTTTAGGAGTTCGTTAAAAGTATCAAGTGGACTTTCTATATATTCTTTATATAGAAACTCAAATTGACTGGCATTTAGAATAACAACTTCGGGTTGATGTGTTAAGAAGTTATTTTTCATACCATAAGTATCTTCATCTCCATAGGGTATTACAATTGTAATATCATTTTGGAATGGTAATAGAAATCCTAATAAATAATTATATGTAAAGTCAGGATAAGCTAAATAAGTAGTAGTATTGTTAAATGTGCCATATGAATTTAATACAGTTAATTTTTTAACTATATCTTCATAAGCAATAAAGACTTTTGTTAGGTGTCTTGGAGTATATATAATTATACTCTTTCCTACGCTTTCAATTAGGGTACCGGCAATATATTCTGTATCTAAGAACTTTTTAGGAGAATCCATACGCATGTTATCAAATGTTAAATGCGTTATGTTTTTAACATTACATAATTCCTTTTGAAAATTATTAAAGTTAATAGTAAACATATCAACATCTGTATAAAGTAAAGATACGTTAGAATCTATTATTATATGATCAATATCACCTGGTCTTAAGCACTTTGGAGAAAATAGTACAAGTCTATGTTTACTTAAAATCACAGCAATAAATACTATTATCCAATTAGCGCTGTTGTTCGCTATTAAACCAATTCTTATTCTAGAATAATAATGGTTGTTCAAATTTCTAGCTAAAGTAGATGCTCTATAAAGAATATCTGCATATGAAAGATATGTATTTTCTTCTATAACACAAGTACTAGCTAAATATCTCTTGAATATATCAAGAATAAGTGTAATTAAGTTATTCATGGTCTAATTGTTTCAAAGTGTTTGATTACTCTTCTTATTATATTCTCTATCGGTTGATCAACTTCTTCAACTTGAAATGTCTCAAAATTATCAGCGATTGTTAATATATAATTATTCACATGATCATTATCTTCTTTAACGTTCTTAACTATTATACTCATTGTTTCATCAAAATTGGTAACAATAGTAATAGAGTTAACATTAGTTTTAAGATAAGTGATTATTCTATTAAAGCAATTTTGAATCTTGCCTTGCTTATCTAAATCGCTATAGCGACCGGATTCAGACTGATTGATAAGAAACTTTTCTATTTCAATCATATACATTTTTCGTAGTAATACGAGGGTGTCATTTTTTACCATATCATGTTTTTATTTTTTGGTATATTACCGAGTATAGGATAAATTTTTTCCATTTCTATTAGTTCACCAGCTTTGATATTGTGAGAACTATCTTTATAGTCTGTTAAGAATAGAATATATTCTTTAGTTTCTTTTTCACTTACACGAGTTTCTAATTGTAAATATCTTTTGGATAAAGCATATCGTCCTAATGCCCAATTACTAGTTGTTTCATCTTCGTATCCTATGAATTTTATTCCTTTGAATAGAGATAACAATATAGGTTTAATAACTTGATTTAGTTTAAAGATCTGTGCCCCTACTTCTGATAACATTAATGGTTGATTTATAAGACAATAGTTTAATACTATTGTAGTATAATTTAAATGAGATTTTAACTCATTTAATACCTTTATAATACTATTTAATTGAATGATTTTCATAGAAAGGATTATTATCGTTTCTATTTCCGTAGCTTTTTTTGATTCCATAATGTTTGATTATTAGGTTGATAAATATCTTTAGTTTAGATTGATAAAAATAGAGGGGTGTCTCACGACATTCCCCCTATTAGAAAATTAATATTTAAGCAATAGCAGGTTGTATAAGCTGTTGTATTTCAGGATTATTTTTGATAACATTTGCTATGGTGTTATCAAGTTCTTTATCCTTTGATTTTGCATAAAATTTATTTTTTCTCATGATGAGTTTAATATCATCTTTTATAGCTGTGATATTTTTATCAATAGCTAAGCCAGAAAGAATAAGTTCAGCAACAAGGAGTTTAATCCTTTTATTATCGGTCTCAATTGGAATGAGATCTTCGGGATTCTGTTTAGTTCCTTCTTTTTTACTTGTTTCAGTAGAAGGAGTTTCAACTTTAGTAGCTTCTGGTTTCTTTGTAAGATCTCGGAACCAGGTAGTTTTGACTTCATCAGTTACAGTTTTGAATTCTTCAAAATTCTGTATGTATTGATGGGTTAATGAGTACGCGATCATCCAAAGTTTCTTTTCAAAAACAATGGATTTAATTAAATTCGCGAAATCTGGTAAAGTTTTGCACTCTGTAGCTAATTTATATAGATCTACGTGTTCCTTCGTAAAATCTATAGTTTTAATAGTAGTGGCAGGTGCATCAGAGGTTTCAGCTTTAATCTCTTTGTAAAGTTCTTCAGCTTTAATTCCATGTTCATTTAAGGAATCTCTGATAAATTTTGCTGAAGCCCATTCTCGAAGTGCATTGAGTCCAGTTTTACCAACTTTTAATGCTTCCTGGAATGCGTTTCGACTAGCAGTTTTAAGTTCGTCTTTTGTTAATAAAGGTTTAACATCTTCTACTTTTTCAGGAAGTTTATCTTTACCCTCAACTGCAGCCGCTTCAGCTTCTGCAACAATCTTTTCCTTTTCTTTAGGATCAATTGTAGCTTCAGGAACAATAGTTGTTTCTTTAGGAGTTGCAGGACCAGTTTTTGCTGCTTTTTTGTACGTATTCTGAATCTTAGCCCAAAGTTCTTTCGAATGCTTTTTCTCTTTCTCTGTCTTATCAGTAATAAGACTTACACTATCTTCAAAATGTTTGTGAACATCTGAATAAGGTATCTTATCTCCTAACATTCTAACACATTCGTTTTGAAGAGTTTCAAACGCCATTCCTACTATTTTAACTTCTTCAACATTGTCAACAGCAGGTTTTTCTTCTACTACAGTTTCACTAGAAGATATAATAATACTCTTCTTATTAGCTGCAGCAAGCATATCAACATCTGTTTGATTAACAGCCTGATATACTAAATCTTCTATTTTTATATTACATTGTTTAGCAATATCTCCAAGGATGGAACTAAGAAGAACTTGATCTATTGCATATTTATCCAAGAGTATTTGAGACTTTATGGATAAATACTTATTAGTTTGAAAATCTAATACAAGTATCTTAATATCATCCGTTGAACTCTTTTCAAGTTCAGATATTGTCTCGGCTTTTTCTTTAAGTTGACCAACCCACATGGATAATGTAATATTCTCCATATTTTTCTTAGGTTCAACAGTTACTCCATTTACATAGGGTAATATAACAAATAAGAAACGTTTTTCAACTTCAGATTGTAATTTAAGACCTGTTTTAAGGAATAGATCTATAGATAAATTTAAAGCATCTTCTGCTCGATCTTCATCAAGCATTCTGTATGCTATCTCATCAATTTTACTTTCTGTATCACAATGTGGTAACAGATCTTGAACGGTTTTAGGTAATTCAATGGCTGTTCCAAAGACTACTCTACGAGTATATCCTTTAAACCAATCTTTAATTTCTGATACTTTAGAAGCATCTTCCTGGGCTTTTTTGATAAATTGTTTTGTAGCGTCAATGGTTTTTTTCTCTACCTTACGAGCAGGAGATTTGTCACCAATGACTGTTGAGTCAGGAATACGATCTTGATGATCTTCTCCTTCTGACTTGGATATTGTATCAGAAACAAATGGAGAAGTTTCTCCCTTTATTGCTAATGTACCCATTGTTATGTCAATAAGTCTGTCATAAATGAGAAAGAGATTAGTTAACCTCTTGTTTATTTCTTCTAGATTAGCTCCAGATAGAGTTTTCTCATTCCGCCAAAATTTAATAGCATTGTTTATCTTATCTACATCTTTGATAGAATGTAAATTGATGATACTTTGAGCCTGAGCACGTTCGTCAGTCTTAGTATCTGCTATGTATCGAGCCATATCCATTACTGGAGTTTTTAATGCTAAATTATCCATATATAAAGTTGATTAATTTTTGATTGTTTTTATAAATCTTAATTAATCACAAATTGATCCTCTGGGGAGAGGTAATAGGAGAAGTAATGAGACTCGAACTCATGACCTTAACATTATCTGTGTTACACTCTACCAACTGAGCTATACTTCTCTTTGAATTATATCAAATTTTCCAAAAAAGACTAAATTTGATCAAGTAATGTTTTTAAACGATCTTCTGCTGAGAAATAACCAGAGAGTTCTGTTTGGATCTTCTCAAGTTTTTCTTTTTCGTTTTTACTGGTTAGGAAAGATATACGAATATTGATGTCATTAAACCAGTCATCAAAAGAATAATTCTGCCAGGAAAATACTGGAAAAGTGGTTATTTTAAGATGCTTTGCGCCCAATTCATACTCATTTTTCTTACCTACTAAGAATCCTAATACACGAATTAAAATTTTTAAATCTGTTGTTTTAGTAAGATCAATAAATTGATCATTTGATAATCCTTGAGACTCATCGGAATAAGCAAATTTAAACTTTCCATTTGTTCTAAATGGAGATTGAGCAACAATTTCTATTTGATCTAGTCGTTTAGATACCTGTTCAAATTTTACTCTTAATTGTTCTCTTACTTCTTGTGATAATTGTGTAGCTGGTAATAACATATGATTATTTGTTTTAGGTTTGATTTCTTCAACAATTGGTAATTCTTCCTGATAAGAAGAGAGAGTCAAAAGTCTTTCATTTATGAATACTTTACATTCATATAAAGACCAGTTCTTATGACTATGTAATTCTTTAAAAGCAGCTAACTTTTTACCATCTTTACAATAATATAAAAATTTTTTAAACCACTCTTCATTTTGATCGTCAATGGTTATTGTAAGAACTGGTATAGTAATAGAAGATATAGATTCCATGAAATTATTTAGATTAATGTTAATAAGCCTGTTGTGTCAATTTCTTGACGATAAGTCTTAAGAGTTTCATAGTTTTGAATTATGAAATCCCTACACACTTTATATTCCCATTTAGTAAATTCCATAAGTTTACATATAGCTTTTCGTAATATTATCATATTATAATCACCTATATAAGCTTTCTCAACAGCTACTAATACATCTATGAAACCTAATGTTTTCTGATCTTCTATCTCTATAATAAGATCCTGCCAATCACTTCTTGCTGTTAGATCTCTCATATAATTCATCTATTATTTTAGTATCCTCAAGGGATAACTTAATTGATGTAAACTGTGTGGAAGGGAATCGGTTGGGTATAAAGTGTTTAGCTTCTGTAGCTTTTACTCTAGCTCTTACAGTTTGTAATCGACTCACTTTTTTAATGAATTCCTTACGAGGAGTACAGTCAAGACAAGAAATACTAGTAGGACACAGTTTGAAACTGCAAGCTCTTCTATAATTTCTTATAATTTCTTTTTGAATAAGAATTAATAACTTTTCTTTGTAAGTTTTTCTGGAAATAATTGATTTACTCATAATTAGGAATTTATAATTTGATTTAAGACTAATTGAGCAGTTTCTCTACATGGATTACAAGAGTAATTATAACAAGGACTAATGAGTTGTAAACATCCTTTGTTATATTTATTATCATAATCTTTTATTTTAGGTCTAATAGGACATTTAAAACATCTTTTTAATGTTTTAGAGGAAGTTTCTACATATTTTTCACAGTATCCACAATAACCATTTAATGTTGATAACTCTGGGCATTTACCGGTTAATCCTGATACTTTTCCATTATTTTCAACAATATAAGTCCACTTTTTGATGCATAGTTCCTTAGCTTGTTTTTTAGTTAGTTTCATATGTTTATTGTTTAACAATATAATAACTACAAATTCCTATGTACACTCTTTCTATGACTAGTTTATTTTCTAAATCATGTAATATAGAATATGTTTCGGCAATAGGCATTTTTAGTCCTATAGCTATATCTATTCCATCTGAATTAGGATTATCTTTGATATATTCAATGATTGTTTGAGTATCCATTGTTTTGATTTAAATGATTATTTAGATTTGCGCATCACTACAATTCCAGTATAATGTCTAAACATAATTTTTGGACAAGTAATAGTTTTCTTTGAAAAAGAGAATTTAACAAAGTGTTTACATTCACTACTACAAGTTATACTACCAATTTTTGTAGGAGAAACATCGGTTGAAACAGATTTATAAGAACATATATCTAAACACCGATTACCATCTGTACGAAATATGAAATCTTTTGCCATATATTTGTTATTTAGGTTAATTATCTTTAAAAATATATACCCCGTATCTCACGACATTAGGGTATAGTAATACTTTAAATTATATAACATGGTTTCTATCCGTATCAATAGGATAGTCTGCACAATTAGTTATTTTTGTGCCATTCCGTAGAACGAGAGGTTAATTCCTCAATAACTATACGACATATATTTTCATATATGAAGACTAAATATCCATTAAAAAATATAGATCGAACACTATATTCCCAATCCTATTCAGATACCTATACAAACAGATAGAGGATTTTCTTTAATCAGACATTATATCTAATTACCTTTCGGACTTGTGACCGTCATTACTGTTGTTATACCCTACCACGATTCTACGATTTTTCTTGGTACAACTTTCATGGTTACATTACAAACTATATAAATTCATATATAATTAATGCAGAGGGTATACAGCCCCTCTACAATTAATGAGATTATCAAGATCGTTAACTATCTTGTTGGTGATTACTCAGAAATCTTAGTAAGTTTTTGCCCACTTAAAAAGACTTATTCTTTATATAAATACCCATTATATTTAGTTTACAGATATTATATTTATGATATCATTTTACTTCTGCTAAATGAATTAGATGATAAATTATTCCTTTCATTTTTTATTGATAGCCTCTGTATAAGCTAAAGTTTATTTATATGAAATTTTTAATTTCTTGTGAAGTTGTTTAACTATCTGATTACATTTTACTATCCATAGGATAATAGTTTCATAATCAAATGTCATTGGTGCTATACGAAATTCGAGGCTATGCTTAGAATCATATCTAATATTTATCCAACTATGCTTATCTTCGTAACCGATTCTTTTACTGTTAATTTTACCATTGTATTCTCCAAATATTTCTTCTAAGATATCTAATTTCTTTCTTAGAAAATAATTCAGTCGATCTTGATTATTATTTAGAGCTATAAAAGCATAATTGGCTATTTTAGGAGCATCTATATGTAAATGAATACCAGATTTTGGATTTAGTTTACAGTATTTTTGCATGTCTTGGAGTATCTTATATAATCCAGCAGCTTGTGAATAATTACGAATAGAAATGCGATGTTCACAGATTGATTTTGATTGTAGTCTGTTTCTATCATCTCTATAGTCATAAATATCATATTTTTTAGTCATTATTTGATTATATGGATATTTACTGTGACCTAAAGTATCTACATTTAATACTCTTGATAGAGATGTAATACATTCTATCTCAATAGAACTACGAAAAGGTATCATATTATATAGAATACCTTTAGTTATTTTAGGATTAAATGATTTATCCTTTAATAATGTAGAGATTAACATGGGAGCACTTAATAAGCACTCCCTTGTATACTGTGATTTGTTCATGGATTAGTATTCTCCTTCTTGGAGTTTACCAATTTTTGCAATCCATTTTTTTTGAGCTTTCTGAATCTTTTCAGCGATCTCCTTTTTTTCTTCGTCACCGGTTAATTCTACGTGGCAGGATCTAGCAATTAGAATTAAGTCAGGTTTTCTTTTGTTCATCAGTCTAGACTGAGAAGATGCGGTTTTTGAATAATCGTTGGCCATGATTATGATATTTTTGATTTGAACGATAAGTTTTATATATAAAACATCTAGCGGATTTCACGCTCATAGACCTTAGCATCAAAATATATATAAAACTATGGATATTCTTCTAATGAATTAGTTGAATACCCATAGAGTGACGTGTTCTGGTAACGTCTTAGGCGCATCGAGGCCCACGATTGACGTTTAAGTTAATATAAATCTTTGTAAATTGTGTCTATAGGAATAGTATCATTATTGATAATATTATATTCGTAATAGACGTTATATTTTGGGTAAGTTATGTTATCCAACTTATTTATTATTCTATTACTATATATTGTTATTATTATGATAATTATACCTAGTCCAAATAATATAGTATTACTGTGTTTTGTCATAATAAATTAGTTAGATAAAAAGCAACAGACTATTTATATTCACACGGTCTGTTAGCGTGTTAGTCCAATACTATTAATAGTTTTTTGGACAGTACCGATAAATCGGTGGGATAGACTTACAAGTGCATATATGCATTTACACTATCTATCTTGAGTTTGTCTTAAGGAGCAGTAACTGGTGGTAAGTTTTCATCCTGTTTAGTTGCTGCATTAGGAATACTTTCAGGAACCATTGTACGTTTTGCACGACGTACTTCAATTGCCATACGAGATTCTTCTGTTTCCCAGGAGCATACAAAGAATGATACACTATTGTTGATGATCTTATTACCAGCATTTGGTCTTCCAGCAGGTATAACATAAGGTACAACTTTACCTATTGCATCTGTAGCTTGTGAATAGAAATCAAATGGTGTATTACGTGTTACATATGAACCAGCCATACCCTGTACGTTTTTATCAATTACGATATCACCATTTGCACTTTTTGTGTAATTTTTAGGATCAATAAGAGCATCTTCAATGGCTCTGAATGTTGTGCGTTGGTCAGATGAATCAAATACCATTAAACGGATAACACCGCTTTGAGGAGTTACATTAACTCCATTAATGGTCATTGGTAAAGCTTCGAGATTAATGTGATAATACATTCCATTATCTCCACGAGATTTAATGGGTTTTGTTATGTCGTGATCTTTGAGATCTGGACGAGATGTAGCATTTGGTTTTACAACTCTTATTTTATAACCGATATCTTCTATCATAGTTAATGTTATTAAGTGATTAAGTAAGTTTATTATGTTTTGTACTAGTATGATACATACTAGTTAGAAATAGAATGACAACTAGGATTATTACTAATACTATTGCTAGTATGTGTAACCCTGTGTTTGTTGTCTGGAGCGTCATTTGATAAATAATTATTGCTGAGACTATTGACAATAATATTATCATAATTTTGTAGTGGATTATGTCTTTTTTGTTCATGTTATATTTTGTATGTTTGATTTAACAAAAGATAACCGCAAGGACGTGCTGTTCCATGGCATGTAGCGACGGATTATGACACTATTCTTTCCTTGCGATATATCAACCTAAACTGTTTCTTTGGTGAATGTAATGAACTAACACGAAGTGTTAATTATTTAATGAGATAGATAGCTCTAGCAGTTGTTTCAGTGATTATGGTTTGTTGTTCAAGTTTTACTTTTGTAACATAATCTTCTATAGATGCTGTAGCTTTAATTCGTGCTGTTTCCATATACATTGGGCCTTTGATTGTTAGTTCCCAATATGATATAGGTAATAGTGAGTTGTTAGTGATGTATTTGATATCACTTTCAAAACGACTTATTCCTTGTCTTACTACAAATATTTCTTCGTCAATTATACCAAGCCAATTATCTGGATTATCTCCATATATAGCTGTACATAGATCAAATAGATTGTTGTAGAGAGTGTATCCTGCATAAGTATGGAGTTTGAGTCTATTACTTGCATGATTCATTGCGATGAGTTGTATTTGAAAGGATTTATCTTTCTCATACTTTAAGATTGTTACTTGATACATGATATTTTCAGTTTTAGGTTTGAGATTATGTGTTGTATCAATTGATCTATCCTCTTTGTTGAGATATAAAGATAGATTGTCTTCTGAATAAGTCTGACTATATGATAGTTGTATAATCAGACTTAATAGTATTATTAAATTAGGATGCTTCATCTTCTTCAGGATTATCTTTATAGTATTCTCGAAGTAGTTTATTATGTTCCTCTTGACTACTAAGGATGTGAAGAACATAGAGAAGGAATACTATACCTCCAACTATAAGACATATTATTCCAATGAGAAAATAAATAAGTATTGTTGACATATAATTGGGTTATTAGTGACAAAGGAAATAAACCTTCATTCTCCATCGTTTATTTTTATGACTGTTTACCTATATTGTTGGGAATACACCGAGATTTGCACTTCTTAGGTGATGATGTACAGACTAACATTGATGGATGAAGGTTTATAGGATTAATAAACTCTCACAGGGTTATACCTTGATTACCTCAACTGCCATATGATAGGCTTTTATTAAGATTGGATGAGAGTTTATGGTGACCGACTATAACGGTTATCACTCGGCTAGCACTTAACCGCAATAATACGGAATTGGCTTAGTCATTGGATAGTTTGGATTTCACAGAGGATTACTGACAATCCTATGGGTTAATGTCTATTATTTTCGGTATGGATTGAAGCAATTAATCCTATTATAAATGTTATTATGAATACAATAATTAATGTTGTCATAATGTGTTATATTAGGTGAATGAGCTATTATAGTAGCAAATTGAAGGGAAATTAGGGAATTATGCATTCCCTAATTCTTGATGGCGTTTATAAGCAGCTCTAAAACTATTCTCATCTGTATCCTTATAATCAATAGTAAAGCGTTTTTTACCATTAATCATATTCTTAGTATAGCCATACCAATGACCATCTAGTTTGAATTGTATAGTCTTACACATAATATATGAGTTTAGGGTGAATACTATAGTCGAAGACCCTCAAGGGTCGAGGATTGGGTGAAGTCCCATATCCTAATACTAATACATTGCGTTGCTCACTCGCAACACTGTGCAACTGTTCCCTAATCGGTCACAGTTCTATAGGTCAAGGAACCCAATACCATATACTTATTAACTACGAAGTGACCGAACTTTCCTCACGCACGTGCACTACCACACGATCTTGGAGTTTACGGACTGAACGCTTGTTATATATGGTACGGGGACTTCCTCGCCGAATAGTTATAGGGGAGGGTTGATGAGGGTATATTAAGTATCCATATATACCAAACACTTTTTCAAATTTTATAAAAAATATTTTTTGGAAAACCTTACTTATTCAAAGGATAATCGTATACTACTCTATGGAAACAACAACTATTTATATACATTACGAAGATTGGAAAAATCTTAAAGAGTGGTTAGGAGGACATAAAGAATGTATTCCTATAGCATTACAAAATGGAACTATATCGTTAGAAGTAGCTTGTAAATTAATAGAAGAATATGGATACAGAAAATAAGAAAGATTATATTATTACAACAATTAGGTATATCAAATAATAGCACATCTCACTCTCTAGAAGTGTAACCCTATGTATGAAATAACGTATAAACAATCGAGATACTCCTCAATTAAATATATAAATATTGAGATCTGTTCGGATGGGGGAATAGTCTGGTCGACTATTAAGGATTCCTAGAAGTTGGATTATAAGGGTTATAATATAGTAACCTAGTGTTTTCTCCAATAGTCTCATAAGATTAATAACTAGTTCTGCCCAGACAGATAGGTACGTAAAACCACTGGGATAACGTCGAAGTATAGGAAGTTCATAATAGACTATACCATCTCCACTCTACTAGATATTAATTGAAACTTTGGTTACTCTGTGAATATAACACATTCACGGGGAAGACCATTTTATGTAGTTACTATATATAGTATTACTTTATATAAAGAGATATACTAAGACTTAGAGAAATCTAGGTCTTTTTTATTATATCAATTGTAACCTATACAAATATCAATACGTATAAGATACTAAAAGATATATTTATAATGACAGTTATACAATTAAAAAGTGAATTAACAAGAATTCTTTCATCAGATTACTCAATTGATGAGTTAGTAGATTATATAAGGAAGACTATACAAGTTATTGTTCCTGGATTTCATATTCCTTATGATAATATAAAATACTGTCCTCATTGTAATGTAAGACCCTCTATGTTTTCTTATACAGACGAGAGAGGGATGCCTGGAAGTTGGTATACTTATTCTTATATACAATACCCTGGTTGTGGTTTTAAGACACTTGAATTTAGTGATTATGGACAGAATGCTGAAAAATTATGTATAGAGTCATGGAACAATGATGAGATACAGAAGCATAATAAAATTAAGTAATATGAGTAAAGTAGTTAATATGGAAGGAATAGAATTAGAACAATGTGTTTTAGATAATGATGAATTAAATACTAGATATACTATTGGTATAGATCCTTATTCAGAATATCCTATTACTCTAGATGAATCTTATATAGAGATTATACCAGAAGATGAACAATTTGTTAAAGAGTATATAGAATCTGATTTAGATAGTCAACCTGATGATGATAACTTTAATAAGATATTAGAAGAATCTGAGAAGGAATTAGATGAGATGCCTAGTTGTCAAGATTATGAAGAATGGATTGCTTGTAATTATCCTGGTAGAGTTATACAAGAGGACTTTTTTAAGACTAAGTATATAGAATACATACAGTATTTTCGTAAGGATCTTAAAGAATGGTGGTTTAATAAACATCCTCAGTATGTTACAAATGAAGAGGGAGATGTAATGTTTCATATGGGAATGCTTGTAACTAAAGAGGATTTAGAGCTAGGAGATAAAGTAATGGATATGTATAGTAATTCTATAGATAAATCTATTGATAAAGAGTTAATTAGCTAATATGGAAGATAATAAGTATTATATCCCATCAATAAATGAGTTCTTTATAGGATTTAAGTATGAACGTCTTATTATAGATAATTGGAAAAGTTTTACTATGACAGATGTCCCATTGTTTATTGATACTAATGCAAAAGTTTTAAAGGAACTATTAGAAGATAAATGGATTAGAGTTAAATACTTAGATAAAGAAGATATAGAAAGTTTAGGGTTTGTACTTAATGACAATAGAGGAATGTCTGAAAATTATGGTTATGAATTTACAAAGAGTACAGATAAACCATTTAAAAAAGGATTCAATCTAATATTTTATTGGCCTAATAGTAATAGATTAGCAATTACTAGATTAGCAAATAGTTATTTATTTGATGGGAAGATAAAGAATATTAGTGAATTACGTAAATTACTTAAACAATTAGATATAGAATAATGGCACATATAGAAAACCCTAAACATGAAGTAACTATAGTATATCCAGAGTTACAATTTGTAGTAACATATTCGTATTTATATAATATTATAATGAATGTTGTAACTACTGTAGAATTTAAAGTGTATGGTATTGAAAGTATAGACGAAGAGACTGAAAAAGTTAATTGTTATAATGGTGTATTTGCTATAGGAGAGATTCTTTGTACAGGTAGTATGTTATTTAAAAACAATTTATGTTTTGATGGATATAAGAAAATTAATACATTCGTTCAATTACTTACTGAAATGTATTATAAAGTAGAAGAGATCTGTAAAGTTGATAATTTTATAAAAGATAATATAAATGGAGTTACCACAAGTACCAACTAGAATTATATATCATTGGTTTGAAAGAGGATTAATTACAGAAAAAAGTTTTAAATTATATTTATTAAATAAAGGTGATTTAGTATGGAATTACTACATGTAACAGAAGAGAGTTATCCAGTACTATATAAGATGTATTGGTCAGATGATTTAGATGATAATAAGAGAATAGAATTAAATAGGAATCATAATACAATTCTCTCTACTGTTTATTCTACATATTATAACTTAACATTAGATATAGGTACTTTAGATCTTATTACATATACAGAGAGATTAAGTCCTTGGCAAGTTATCTTTAAAATTGCTTATAAATCTAAGGATGGATTATATGACTACTTATGGGAGTATTATGAGAATTGGGTTAAGATATTAAACTTAAATAGATATTAAAAATGATTACAGTTAGTGATCTAAAAACACTTGGTTGGAAATTTAGTAAATTTAATCATGAATCTAGTAATAGTACTTATTTTATAAAAACTATTGTTATAAATAATAGTAGATTTGATGAAATAAAAAACAATTAATGAATGATCCAGAAGAAGAAATGGAATTCTATGAAGTTTATAGAATTGAAATTCCAGATCAACATCCTAAGAAAGGATTTATGATAATAGAAAAAAGAAGTAATCCAACTAAATATGCTTCATCTTATCTCTTATTTCAAGGAGTAATAGATACTATAAGTGAATTTAAAGTGTTAATTAAACAATTAGGAATAAATGAATAATATACCTATATCATTTCAATTAGGGGGAATTACTTATTCAGTTGAATTAACTGATAAGAGAAATGTAGGAGATAAAAATAGTCTTACTGGTAATATAATTTATCCTTTAAATAAAGTAAATATATATACAGATCATGTAGGATATGTATCTACAGATGATTACAGAGAATTATCATTCTACCATGAATTAGTACATGGAATATTAACTGCTATGGGAAAGAATGATATGAATAATGATGAGAAATTTGTAGATGGATTTGCTAGTTATTTACATCAATTTATTAAAACAGTTAAGTATGAGTAAACATATTATATCTGATGATACATTTAATCACATAGAAAGTGAAACTTGTTGGTGTAATCCTAGTATAAGTTATTCAGAGGGAGAGATACTATATATACATAATAGTAATTATAATAAAGATACAGAAACAAACGATAGAGAATTTCTAGAAGATTATACAATTTGGTTAGAACAAACTAGAACATTCTCACATAATAAAAAAGTATAAATATGAAATTAAAAGTAATAAAAGCAATTAAAGGATTAGTTCCTGGGGATATATTAGAATATAATAATAACTATGATAGGTATGAAATCTATAAAGTAGAAGAAGATATTAGTAATGATAATCATACTAAAAAGACTCTTAATGTACTTGTAGATAACTATTTACTAAATGACCTTAAAGACTATTTACAATTAGTAGATGAAGATCTTAATCCTATGGAAGTAGAAAGGATTACTTATAAAGATAGTCCTACTTATGAAGAAGATTGTAAATGTGAAGCAAAGGAAACTTTACAACCTTGTATAAAAGAACCTACTAAATCTAGAGAAGATAAACTAGAAGAAGATATACAAGCATGGCAGTCTGAAGTTATTAAACTTAGTAATAAGATTATAGAATTAGAGAAACAATTAGAAGCAGTTAGTCCTAAACAAATAGTTAAGGAATTTCCTATTCATTATCCTAGAGTAATAGATTTACCTAGATTATATTTTAATTGGTAATATGAATAAATGTAAAGAATGTCCTCTATGGAAGATCAACCAATGTTCGGTTATTAAAGAGGCTCTACAATTTGTAGATCGGAAATACAATAGGTTTGATAATAGAAAGAAAGTAATAATTTTAAAATTTAGGAATGTAGAATAATGGAAGATACTATATTAACTATTCATAATACTATATTGTGGCGTACAAAAGGATCTTATTATAAGGGTATGTTAACTAATGATAATCGTATTAAAAATATAGGATTAAATAAGTATATAACATTTTGTTTTAAGCAGCATGTAAATATAGAGAATGTAAGTTTAGATGATATAGAATTCAATGAAGATCCAGAAAACGATAACCTTTATGTAATAATTCATGGAATAGATATATATTGGGAATCATCTACAAATTGGGAAAAGATAATTAAAAATAATATTAATAATGGAAAATAAAGATCAAGTTAAACAAGACGGGGCTAAAGCCGATGTTAAACAGTATGATTTCGCACATTTAGTAGTGCATTGTGGTAAATGTAATAGTAAATATGTTTTACAAAAAGATGTCGAAGGTGGAGTACAAATTAATCTCCCTACAGCAAGTACATCTGAATTAGTTTTAGTATGTAAAGAATGTAAGAATACTATGGCTTTGTATTTTGTAGAATCAGATGGATCTAGTCTCCTTGCAAAGAAACCACAGATTGAAAGTGTCTCAATAGAAGAAACACCTAGTGAAGAAAAATATGAACCTAAAATGGAGGTTGTAGAATAATGAGAATACAATTATATCATACAAAACCTTTTAAAGATTTATTAGAAAATAATCGTATTAAAGATAATATTAATGATATAATTAAGATTGCATTTAAGAAATATGAAAGTATAGATTTAGATAAATTAGATCTTTCTAAAATTGAGTGGAAAAATAATGGAGAATCCGTTTATGTAATTGATCATATAGAAGATGATGTTACTAAATATTACTGGGAATATCATGATAATTATATAAAAATAAGAGAATTAAATAATGGAATTAGTAACCTGGAAAGCAAAAGATACGAAACAACCTACCTTTAATACTACATTTTGGAAGAAATTTAGAACTACTAAAGGTAAGAATAAGAATAATGAGTTTGTAATAACTACTATTAAACGTAAATTACTAACTATAAATATGACTAAATTTATTCATGCTATTAAAATAGCTGGAGTAACTATATGGTATTATAAGAGTTTATAATATATGACTTGGGAAGAATTGATAATGAAGGATATATCATTAAGATTCTATAAAGATATTAGGGTGATTAAGGCTATATGCCATCACCCTTTTCTTTTTACTAAAAAACGCATAGAAGATCCTAATGATGTAAGAGCTATTATGATAACTCATTTTGCTAAATTTGTTATGAAACACTTTAAAAGTATGGAATCTAAACAAAGAAATGTAAAAAAATATGAGAATATAATAGCTAAGAGATGTAACCTTAAACAAAATAAAGAAGTATAGAGATGATATTTGATATAGTTGGATCAACAATAACTTTGAAACCAGAATCTTTATTAGTGCCAGAATTTAAAAAATTGTGGGATAGAGATAGATCAAAAGATAAGAAAAAAGCTATAGATGAAATAACTTATGTGGTTTTTTTATGTGATAAATCTGATAAAAATCCATATAAGAATTATTCAGAAATGGATAGAATACAAATGCTTCAAAAAGATTTCACTGTAAAAATAGACATATTGATTGAAGAGGCTGTAGAAAAATATAAACTACTTAATAATACTAGATATGAAAGAGTTGTTAATGCAGCTTTAGATTCATTAGAAGATATAGAAGATTATTATGTAGGAATTAGAAGTAAAGATAAAAAAGACTTTGATATAACTGAATATTTAGGTTCTATGGAAAAGTTAGGAAAAGCTATAAAGTCTCTGCGTGAGTTAGAAAAACAACTTGAAGCAGATAGAGCAGAAGGTAGCAAAGTTCGAGGATCAAGTGAAATCGGACTATATGAAATTCCAAAATAATTATGTATAGAGTAGACGTAAAAAAAATAATTAATTCATATAAATTTAAACAAGCAGCTTTATGCTATCAAAAGAATGGGTATTATACTCCTCATCCATTAGGAACTACTGCTTATATAAAATATTGGGATGAAGAAACTATTAGATGTTTAGAAGGATATACATCAGAAGATGGAGATTATATATCCGGATATAATTATTTCTACTTAAATTATTCTCCTATTATTATACGAGAAGAGGAGGAAGTTGAAAGAAATGGTAGGAAGTTCAAGAAGTTAAATAGTATTAGGAGTTTTCCTAATTTTTGGGATTATGATAAAGTATTTTTTGATGCAGTAGAAGAAGCTGAGAGAGAAGGTAAACATTTAGCTTTTCTTAAACCTCGTGGTATTGGAGCATCTTTTAAAGGTTCTAGTATGTTAGCTAGAAATTACTTTTTAATACCTGAATCAACTTCTCTTGCTATCACTGAAGAAACAGAATCTTTAACTAAAGATGGTATACTTACTAAGTGTTGGGATATAGTTGATTTTATAAATGAACATACTGCATGGAGTAAGAAATCTCAAAAAATAAATACTAAATTACATAAGAGAGCTTCTTTAATAATTGATAATGGTACTACTCAATTAGAAGTAGGTTATAAATCTGAAATAATAGGATTAAGTGTAAAGAATAATCCAGATAAACCTCGTGGCAAACGATTTAAATTATGTGTGGTAGATGAAATAGGATTAATAACAAGTCCTATACATTTATTCTCTAGTTTAAGACATGGAGCAGAAGAAGATGGTGAAGCATTCGGATTAATCTTATTACAGGGAACTGGTGGAAAAGAACAGGCTGACTACACAGAAATGCGTAGACTATTTTATGAACCAGATATTTATAATTTCTTAGAAGTAGATAATATTTGGGATGATGGTAAACAAGGAACTGGATGTGGTTTCTTTTGGCCTAGATATTATAATATGAGAGGATTTATGGATGAAGATGGTAATTCTCTTATAAAAGAAGCTAGAAATCATGAACAAGATGAAAGAGAAAAATTAATTACTAAGGCTTCTGATAAAAATCAAATAGATGTATTTTGTGCAGAAAGACCATTTTGTCCTGAAGAAAGTTTATTACAAGTAAGTGGTAATATATTTCCTAAAAAAGAATTATTAAATCATCTTACTTATATACAAAATAATGAAACTATAAAAAGTTACAAACAAGTAGGAAGTCTGGTACATGGTCCAAATGGATTATTACAATGGATTCAAGAAGACAAACCTAAAGATATTACTTCTTATAGAATAGGAAAAAATCAACCAAAAGAAGGATCTATAGTAATATGGGAACATCCTGAACCTAATTCTCCTTGGGGATTATATTCTGCTGGATGTTTAACTCCAGGAGAAAAAGTATTAACCGAGTTAGGTCTTAAAAATGTAGAGGATATAACTTTAGAAGATAGACTAATAAATAAAGATGGGGACTTTGTAAACATCAATACATTACTTAGATATGATAAAGTAGATGAACCTGTCTTTAAAGTACACATGTCAAATGTCAATAGACCTACTGTATATACACAAGAACATCCTTTACTAGTGTCTGATTCTCCAGATGGAGATTATGACTTTACAAAAGTAAAAGATGTAAAAGAAGGTATGTGGACTAAGTATCCGAATGTATACAATAGAGAACAAGGGATGCGTTATGATCTATTTGATAAACATAAAACTCATAGATCTAAATTACAAAGTACTATATTACATGATGAAGATTTTTGGTGGTTTGTAGGGCATTGGTTGGGAGATGGATTTAATCATAAGTATAAAGAAAACTATACTATCTATAACTCATTTGGACTAGATGAAACCGAATATGTAGATAAATATAAAAGTGTAGTAGGTAGATTATTTGATAGAAGTCCTAATTTAAAATTACAAAACGGTAGTAATACTCACAAGTTTGAATGTAAACAATTATTCTTATTTTTAGAAGAGAATTTTGGTAAGTATGCTATCGGGAAATATATACCAGAGTGGGTTAAGTTTATACCAATACATCTTAAAAAACACTTGATATTAGGGTATCTAGATTCAGATGGATCTGTTTATAAAGATAGAAATTATATAATTACAAGTTTTAAAAGTATAAATAAACCATTATTAAGAGCTATACAAGATATTCTATTTTCTATTGGAGTAGTTAGTTCTTTTAATATATCTTGTAAAGAATGTGTATATAATATAAATGGAAAAAATGGTATAAGTAGGGAGAGTTACAGTATTAAGTTAAACCAAACAGAATCTAAAAAATTAGCAGACCATTTTTTATGTGACTACTCTAGTAGAAAATTAAGAGTTGCTAAAAATATAGAATTAGGGAAGTACTCAATACAAAATAAATCTTGTATGTTATCTGATGATCTTAAATATATATATATAAAAATAAAAAATATAGATAAATCATTCTATACAGGGATTGTATATAATTTTGATTGCAAAACTCATTCATTTATTACTCAGTACTGTACTGGCCATAACTGCGATCCATACGATCATTCTCAAGCAGAATCTAGTGATTCATTAGGATCTATATTTATATATAAAGGGTTTCAGTCATTAGGAAAGACATCTGATACAATAGTAGCTGAATATACAGGTAGGCCTACTTCAGCAGATGATTTTTATGAAAATGTAAGGTTACTTTTACTTTATTATAATGCTAGATGTTTATATGAAAATCAGTGGCCTGGATTATCTGTATATATGAGGAATAAACATTCTGATTATTTATTAGCGGATCAACCAAGTATTATTTCTAAAATAATAAATGATAGTAAGGTAAATAGAGGAAAAGGTATACATATGACTACCCAAATTAAAGATTGGGCAGAACTTAAAATAAGAGATTGGCTTATTGAAGAATATGAACCAGGAAAACTTAATCTTACTAAAATATTATCAGAACCTTTATTGGAAGAATTAATCATTTATAATGGTGAGATAAATACAGATAGAGTTATAGCATTAATGATGATTATGATATTTAAAGAAGAATTACATGATCTACATATTAAACGTAGAGAAGAAACTGTAAAAACAAAAAAACTATTCGAATCCTTAGTATTTGATACAAATAGGGATTTTTATACATTTAATTAATTAAACTAGATGGATCTATATTATAAAAGGACTGAGTTTCCAGTACAGAAATTACCTATTAAAATGAAGGATACACCTTGGAGAAGGGGATGCACAGATGTTCTTATATCTAGGGAGGGGTCAACTTATGCAAGTGGTAAGTCACGTAGAGAGACTCTTAGAATAAATTATGATTTATATAGTGGAATATTCAGTGAGGATGATTTCAAATATGTAGTTAATCCTTATAATGTGGATGATGGTTTTCCAGCACATCCTCAGAGTATGAATATTATCAAACCTAAAATAGATCTACTTATCGGAGAAGAAACTAAGAGACCTTTTAATTTCAAAGTTTTCTCAACAAACGAAGAATCTGTTTCACAAGTTCAGGAATATCGTAAGAATGCTCTTATTCAAGAATATATATCTTCTATAGTAAACGAAGAGGATGAAGAAGCACTTGCTCAGAAGATGAAGGAAATAGATAATTATGTTAAAAATAAATACTCTTCTGTTATAGAAAATACTGCTTATAATTCCTTACAATATCTTCGTCAACAATTAACTCTAGATCATGAGTTTGTTAAAGGATGGAAAGATGGATTAATAGCAGGAGAAGAAATATATTATACTGGAATTGTTAATGGTGAACCTATGTGTGAGAGAGTAAATCCTTACCATTTCACTTATGATAATGATCCAGATATAGAATATATAGAAGATGGAGACTGGGCTGTAAGAAGGTTTCTAATGGCTCCAGGAGCTATATATGATAGATTTCAGGATGTTATGGAAGAAGGAGATCTTGATAAGTTATTAGCAATGGTTGGGGGTGATTCTTTATATCGTCGTCCAAGTGATGTTAATTATAACACTATCATTTATAAGGATAAGATAATTTCTGATGTAACTAACGATGAATTCTTTAAAGGACAACTTGTTCCAGTATGGCATGTAGTATGGAAATCTTTTAAGAAGATATACTACCTGCAAGATGCTGAGGAGAACGTTCTAGACATGTTTGATGAAACATATCGTCTATCCCCAGAAGAACGCGCTATGGGGCTTAAATTGGTCAAGGATTGGATTACAGAGATATGGGAAGGATATCGTATAGGAACAGACATCTATTTAGATATTAGACCTGTACAATACCAATATCAATCTTTAGAAAATCCTAAGGTATCTAAACTTCCTTATGTAGGAGCTAAATATAATGCTACTAATACTAAGAATAGATCTTTAGTAGATACAATGAAATCCTTACAATATATGTATATAGTTGTTTGGTATCGTTTAGAGTTAGCATTAGCTAGAGATAAAGGTAAGATTATAACAATGGATATTACTCAGATTCCTAAATCTATGGGAATTGATATTAAACAATGGTTACATTATCTTTCTGCTTTAGGTGTTAATTTAGTAAATCCTTATGAAGAAGGTTGGGATATACCTGGACGTGAAGGAGGTAGACCAGCTAGTATGAATCAGTTTGGTCAATCAGATCTTACTATGTCTAAGGTTATTGCAGACTATATAGGATTATTAGATAAGATAGAGGAAATGGCTGGAGAACTCTCTGGAGTATCTAGACAACGTCAAGGATCTATTTCATCTAATGAGTTAGTAGGAAATGTACAACGTTCAGTAGTACAATCTAGTCATATAACAGAACCTTTATTTGAAGTACATAATCAGATAAAACGTCATGCATTAACAGCTTTATTAAACTGTGCTAAGTATGCCTGGTCTGAAAATAATAAGAAGAAATTAAATTATATAACAGATGATTTTTCTAGGAAATTTCTAGAGATAAATGATGATTTTCTCTACTCAGATTTTGATGTATTTGTAAATGATTCTACTAAAGAAAACCAGAATTTAGAAGCTCTTAAAGGACTTATTCAACCTGCTATGCAGAATGGAGCTACATTATCAGATGCTGCAGTTATTCTTAGTACAGAGAGTTTAGGAGAAGTTAGACGTAAACTTAAAGAAATAGAAGAACGTCGTGCTGAACAAGAAGGTGCTGCACAACAACAGCAACAACAATTACAGGCTATGCAAGCACAATTACAAGCAGAAGCACTAGAAGCAGATAGAGAATTTAAACGTGAAGACTCTATACGTAAATCTGAAACACAAATTCAAGTAGCATTAATTGGAGCAGAAAGTAGACAGGATAGCGAAGGAGATAATGAATCTTCGGAAGATAATAGTTTAGAAATACAGAAACTTAATCTTCAATCTAATAAAATACAAGATGATGTTAGACTTAAACAAGCTCAGATTAATGAGGTAATTAGATCTAATTTAGTCGCAGAGAGACAGAAAGAAAAAGAAATAACTATTAAACAAAAGGTTGCCAATCGTCCGGCACCAAAATCTAATTCTAAATAATGGAAATAAAGAAACCTAATACATCTAAATCTCCTGATAGATTGGGTGTAACAATTAAAAGATTACCTACTGTTTTAGTAAATGATCTTAATAATCATATAGAAGCAGAAGTTTATTCATCTCAGATTTATCTTGCTATGGCAACATGGTGTGAAGATAATGGATACTTTGGGGGAGCTAAGCGATTTAGGAAATACTCAGAGGAAGAACTAGTACATATGCATAAGATATACTCATTCTTATTAGATAGGGATTTTCTTCCAATTACTCCTACTATTCCTCAACCTCAAAATACCTATAGTGATATTTTAGATGTAATAGAGACTGGTTATAAACATGAGATAGATATATCAGATTCTTATCATGTTACACAAGATTTGGCATTAAAAGAAGGATGCCATACAACTTATGCCTTTATCGAATGGTTTGTTAAAGAACAAATTGAAGAAGAGGCTAAATTTGCAAATTTAATATATAAATATAATATACTTATGAAGACAGGAGTTACAGGAATAGCTCTTATGGAATTCGATAAGATATTAGGAGAATAATACTAAAATAATTAATTATTATGGCACAAACTAAAAGCTTTGGTGGAATTAATTCAGTAGTAGATACGTTCTTACCTTCCAATATATATGGTGGTAATGAGACTATGATTGATCCCGAAGACATAGAAAAAGAAATGGAAAAATTAGATGAGATAGATCCTATTGAACCTAATGAATTACCAGATAAATCGGAGAAAACTCCTGAGAAATCATCTAAACTAGAGAGTAAAAAATCTATTGAAGTAGATGAGTTAGATATAGAAGACGAAGTCCTTAAAAATATTGACAATAAGAAAGATATAGAAGAGAAAAAAGATGAGGATGTAGTAGAAGAAGTAGAATATGAAGAAGCAGATTTAATTGATACATTTACTGATTTATTTGCAGAGGAACTAGATTGGAAATTTGAGGAAGGTGAAAAACCTAAATCAGTTAAAGAACTTATAGATTATATGCAAAATATAATTGAAGAGAACTCAGTTCCAGTATATGCAAGTGATGAAATAAAAGAGTTAGATGATTTTGTTAAACAAGGTGGAGATTTAGCTAATTACTATAAGAAAGTTTATAGTGCAGAAGTTAATATAGATACTGTAGATATAACTAAAGAGTCTGATCAGAAATCAGTTATTAAAGAGAATCTTCGTAATCGAGGATATTCTGAACAACGTATTGAAAAACTCATATCTCGCTATGAAGATTCTGAATCTTTAGAAGATGAAGCACAAGATTCTCTAGAAGAAATAAAAGAACATAGAGATAAAACTAAGGTTCAGCTATTAGAGACACAGAAAAAACAAGCAGATGCTGAATTAAAACAGCAACAAGAGTTAATATCAAGCGTACAGAAAATCATAAATGACGCCACAAATGTACGTGGTGTTGAACTTTCTAAAAAGGAAAAGCAAGAATTAATAGATTATATATTCAGACCAGAAAAAGATGGAATGACTAAATATCAAAAGGAATATAATAAAGACCTTACTAATCTCGTCGAGTCTGCTTTTTTTACTATGAAAGGAAAAGATTTTGTACAACAAATAGAAAAGAAAGCTACCGCAGACGCTACAGAAAAACTTAAACTTAAATTGAAAACAGCAGGAAAGAGTACAAAGAATACTGAATCCGAACACGAAGAATCAACTGGTAAGGTTGCCCCACTTTGGGAAATAGCAGGTAGACAATTAAGAAACTTTTAATATTAATTTAAATTAAAAAATAAAATGCAAGATACCGTATTAAACAATCTTCAACTCTATAGAACCAAATATTTTTCTGGCCTTGTAGATGAGAACTTGCTTTCAAATGCTTTAGTTACGGAGCCTCATAAAGTGTCTAATGTTTTATCCTATATTTTCGGTCGTTATGAAAATACAACTGTTGACTTTTTGACAGCAGGATTAGGTAAAACTGTCATTACTGAAAATCGTCAGTATGAATGGCCTGTAATGATTGAAAGTGAAAAAGCAATTGTAATTAAATTAGCTAAATGGCAGGGAGCAGCTATTACTGCAACTGATACGCCAGGTATGAATGGTACTCCTATCCAGTTATGGTTGGGTGAAAAATGGTTTGGTCCAGGTGCTATTCTCGAATTTGATGATAAAGATTATCAAGTAATCGTTCAAGGTACCCCTTATCAAGATGGTAGTGATTGGGTATACACAGTAGTAGTAGCCGATGGTCAAGCTACATCATATATACTTCCTTCATTATTAACAGCTGGAAAACAAGTTTCTCGTGCTGGTTCTGCTTATCCAGAATACAGTGAAGAAGCTGATATCGTAAATTATCAAACACCGTTTAAACTGCGTAATCAGTTAACAACAATGCGTTTGAGTTATGATATTACTGGTTCCGCTTTATCAGATCTTATGGTTATCGCAATGCGTGATCCTAAGACTAAAAAGACTTCTTATTTATGGAGTGATTATCAGGAATGGATTGCTTTACGTCAATGGTATAATACTATTGAATATCAGTTGGTATATGATAAATATACTAGTAATGCTGATGGTACTAACGATTTAGTTGGTAGTAATGGTAGACCTATTTATCGTGGTGCAGGTATGTTACAACAGATTGCCCCATCTAATCGTCAGAGTTATACAGTATTAACTGCTGACTTAATGGAAGATTTCTTATTCAATTTATCCTACAACGTATTAGGTGCTAATGAACGTAAGTTTGTAGCCCTTACTGGTGAAATGGGTATGAAAGAATTCGACCGTGTATTAAGAACCAAAGCCACTGGTTATACATTAATGGATACCCATTTTGTAACTGGTAGTGGTCAGGATCTTACTTTAGGTGGACAGTTCACTACTTATAAGATGTTGAATGGTCTTGAATTGACCTTGAAACATTTCCCATTGTATGATAATATCGTAAAAAATAGGAAATTACATCCAGTTAGTGGTAAACCACTTGAATCATATCGTATGAC